>Ga0255424_1270_pt1 | contig 9501 bp, 10 predicted proteins | sample ANMaggSeSYBR02F3_FD_182670 | JGI IMG/M metagenome (GOLD analysis project Ga0255424, IMG submission 182670) | Sediment cell enrichment communities from methane seep in Santa Monica Basin, California, United Staets - ANME aggregate JGI... | ecosystem: Environmental > Aquatic > Marine > Cold seeps >... | reverse complement strand
GGCCACATCGAGATAGACCTGAGCCCAATCATTCAAACAGACCGTGGTGGTCTTCTCGTTCCAATCTTCGACTGGCTTTCGCCTCATCTTGGTTTCCCAGTCCTTGGCTTCCTTCTTTGTCAAAAACACCTTTTCCAATCTCTGGCTTTCTTTTCTGACTTGGGCTATCCACTTCTGTCCTTTTTTGTATGGCATAATAAATCTCCTTTTCAAAGAATCTGTAATGGCGTCCCAAGCGTATTCCACCTAAATCCTTGTAATGATTCCTAATGTGTTTCACGTTCATTCCCAGATATTCGGCAACATCCTTAGCACGCAACGCTTTCCCCAAACTTTGTTCTAATTGGTCCATTGTTCATAATGACCTCCAATTTTGATTTGACATGCCCTGTGCTGGTATGTTCCAGAAGACGGTATTGTCCCCGCCCATGGCAAGTCCAGTCGCACTATGGCGACCTTGTGGGGCTTGGGTGGCCCCGCCAGTTTAATGAGATGGTGCTCGTAGCGTTGCGTCTGGTGCTAAAACCTGGGATTGAAACCCATTATCTTTTTATATTCCTTTGTCATCACCTCCTTTGTGAATGCTTCGTGTTGTTCTGCGACAATAACGCTGTCATAAACTGATAGACCTAAAATTCCTTTATCCATAAGGCTCTTCAAAATAGCATTCATAATATGACTATCTATGTTTTGAAGTGTTAAGCCTATGCCAGAAAATAAATACTTGGCGATGGGTTTATGGGCGTCTCTGAAAGTTTTAATCAGGCTCACCAAAGGTTTATCAATATTCGGTAAAGGAATACGATTGTCTACCAACTTGTCTTTAATGGCTCCATAAGCGGACCTGTCGTTTTCAGCATTTATCGAAATCAATCCAACTGATTTATAGATGTCTCTCATTTCCGGGCCTTCGCAGACCGAATACGGGTCATCCTGATAGTCTATGCCTTCCTGGTTATACAGCATCAGGATGTGAAATGCTGAATAATCTATTTCAATTGTCTTCTCTCCGTTTATATGAATAAATGGTCTCATATGCTTCGGTAAATTCTGATGTAATGCTCCGTATGCTCTCCCGCCATACTGAAAAGAATTCCTGTTAAAAACTCTGTATAAATATTCTTGGTTTAGTATGAATTGTAAATGTTCTATCCCAATCTTTTCCAGAGGAAATAATTCTAAAAAACGCTCATCATTCTTTTTTCTTTTCCCATGCAGTTTCCGATTTAATGAAGCCAGGAAGTCAATGAATCTCCATTTCGCATAAAAATACATTCGATGTAAACGATTATCAATAGGTGGTTTACACGGAAACTCCTGGGTAATGGTGGGTGTGTTAATAGGCGGGTTACTGTTGACTGTATCGGTATATCTCTTTAATATATTTCGTTGTGGTATTTTACATAGAATATCCTGTTGATTATTCCCATATAATATCTGTTCTATTGTTATTCTATTGGTTATGATATTTCTGAATATGTTTATTAGGAAATCATTGTTTGTTAAAACTTTACTGTGTAACGTTACTGTTATATGATGTTTTTTTACAAATTCATTATAGTATTCTAAATCTTCACGCATTTGATTAGTGTTTTTATCTTCCCTGTATCCCACCAACTTTTTGCTTTTATCTTTTTTTATTATCAATTCTTCTGCTTCTGGTTTTTGGAAAAAATTTGGTAGAATTAGTTGGTAGTCTATGAATAATCCAATAAGCGCTGGTGTCGGCCAAATTCTTGTTTGATATCCCTTTTTTTTATCTTCATAAGTTGACCTGCCCTTTTTCTCCTCAATGTAGCCTAATGAAAATAGCGCATCAATAACAGGAAGTAATGTATGGTATTTAAAATATAGTTTTCCATACTTTCGATTATGTGAGTATGCGCTTTTATCTCGCGAATATCTGACAGGCATCCCTAATAAATTTGCGAGCCACAGATTGATTAGAACTGCTTTAAGGGCCTGCTTTCCCCTTTTTAGTGATTTAATTTTTAGACCTGTCTTGTCCACAATCTCGTCGAATAAAGCGTTTACAAGGTTTTTAAGACTATTTGAAGTAGAATTATAGACATCCATTGCCAGAGCATTTTGAAGCCAACCTTTTTGATTATGTAAATCTTCTGCTTTATCTGATAATACAAAGCCATCTTTATAGGATAAATCTGTATGTATTGGGTATCTCGGTATAAAGATAATATTTTTTTCTCATTTGGTTTAATTTTTAACAATAAAAAAAGCCCGCACCACAAGTTACAATACAGTTATCTCGTATTTTTAACTTATAATACGGGCTGTTATCGAAAATGTTTTTTTATTAAGGGCCTTTTAAAACTGGCTCTCTTGTGTAAGAAAATAAGCACTATTACTCATTTGTCAAGGGCAAGGTAGTAAAAAAAAAGAATGATAATAATATTTGCAGGTAGTAATATAATTATGTAAAAGGCCTATAAACAAGACTATACATAAATTTACTATTCATCTGTATTATCCAAATTTGTGCCATCTTCACTTAAAGAATCTTCATCATTTTCAAACATATCACGTTCTATGCGTTCCCGTTCCCGTTTTTCCTCGGCTATATCCTCTGACAAAGGCCCTATAATCATCCAATCTTGCCAATCAAATCCATCATCAAAGAAATCCATTTTTTCGCCTCCTGAAAACAAAAAGCCCTCAAAGCCGGAATATATCGACAATGAAGGCTCTTGCTTCTGTTTTATGATTATTATTATTTTAATTCGGCCCCTCCTTTTTCTGCTGTGTCTGATTTTGTGAATTAAAAGCACATTCTGGACACTTGCTCTTATCTCGACAGGACTCGCAGATAAGGCGCGTGTCTAAAATCTGTGGCAGAGTCTCAAAGACCCTTTCGATTGCCTTGGTCATCGGCACATTGAGTGCCCACGCTATTCTACGGAGCGAACTGGACGCTCCCATGCTCAACTCTGGGGTATAGGCCATTGTTCTTTCACCTCCTTTCTTTCAAAACAAAAAAAGCCATCTGCCTGCGGGGGCAAAATGGCTCTTCGTTAATGATATAAATTCTTTGTTTCAGTCTATCTCATAATAAAATTTGCATAATCCTTGATAACAACATGCAATAGGACGTTCACGACAATCCTCCTTTGCTAAACACTCTTGATATAAAGAACGGGGGGGGTATAATTGTTTAGAATAAAGACATTCCAGTGCTCATACTACGGTAGGCTATGTCACAAAATTTGGAGTTTTGAAGATTTAGCACCATGATGGAAATTGGAAGGGCAATTAAACTGCTGGAAATATATCGGCGGATGCCGCTAAATTAAGAGGACCACGATAGATTCCAGTTCTATGAAGGCTAAAAAATCGCTAATAAAAGTAGGTCGCCTTACATTAGCAGTTATCTAAATAGAATATTACCGCAATTCTTTTTCATTCAAAATAGTAGAGAAAGCAGGAGCAGTGGATATCAGCAGGGCAGGAGCGTGGCGGAATCTGTGCTTTCGATTATATAATCCGAATTATCGGATGGACGCAGTTTATAGAAGGCAGGATTTTTGTCGGGGCTGAAATTTGTTCTTATGGACTCTTGATTATGATGAACCCTCAAGTCTGTCCGATAATTAAGTTTGGATTATGTAAGAAGAAACGCACAGATTATGACACGCGGGTCAATTGCTCGGTCTAAAAACCAAAAAAGAGTCGGTAGGAGAAGTCAAATAAATGGCTATATTCCTGCGGTTAATACTCTGGCTTGTCTAAAAGTATAAAAGCCTGAATACAAGTATCTGGGAGCATCTGAAAGATATTTGTGAAAGATAATTGAGAAGTAATAATGGTAGTAATAAATTAGTAAAGTATATCGTCTAAATTTAATAATTCAGCATCCCATTTTATCAGTTAACAACAATTCGTTCAGGAATTTTTTCTCCGGCCTTAAGTTTTCCTTGGTAGGTTATTATTGCCCTATCAATGTCGCCAAAATAACTCCATATATTTCCTTTTGCTGTATCAAGTATGAGCACTACACCCTCATCATCGACTACAATGGCTTTATAGCGTCCAGGCAAGTTTGCCACTGAAAAGGCTACTAATATCAGAATGAAAAGTACCACAAGGATCGAAAGCCAAATAGAACGAGACCATTTTTCGCTATTCCCAGCTCCCCCTTGATTTTCGTTGTTTTCATCCGAGTTCCCTATTTTTACAACCATCTACTGCCTCCCATAACTCAAAAGTAGTTTTTTCCATCAGTTAAATTCTCAGTTGGCGGTGCAACTGAAAGGCGCGAGTTTACGAGCGTCCTACTCCGGCAGCTTGCTATCTGAGTAGGTATCAATGTTTTGCAATTTCAAGCAGTTCATTAATCAATTTTTTCAGTTTTTCTTTGTATGCCCTGTCCGGTTCGATTGCTATAAGATTGCCTTGACGGTCTCGTATATGTTCAAGAATCCCCTTAGTCGGCGGTCCTGCTTTCTCTCCCAAATTAATAGAGTAACCGTATTGCCTTATCTCCTCGCATTTGTTTTTGTATTCAATCCACTTTGCCTTAAATCCGTCTTCGCTTTTAGTGCCTCTGAGTATGTGCTCAAAAACAAGCATGGCAGCTTCATGCGTGGGAAACTCATCAGCGACGATAATGTAGCTGGTTTGTTTGGGATCGTCGAGAAGGTGCAAGGCAAGGGTGAAGCTTTTTGCAAATTCGTTAAAGGCTTGATGGGCGAGCTTTGTTTTGTTGGCCTTGATATTGAAGTAATAAGTGAAGGAAGCACCGATGAAACAAATGAGCAAAGTTATGAGCCCAGGCGTGCTGATAAAATTAGCGATGGTCTCGAGATATTTCATCATCTCAAAATATAACCTGTACCGGAGATTTTTGTGCTACTTGCATCGATTTTTATTTTATTTGATGAAGCAGCTTCTTTATTTAAAAAAAGTTCCAATACTGATTTTGTTCTTGCATTATCAAGCATTGGGCCAAAATTTATTTCGAAAAGAGGGAATGTATATTCACCTTCCAAATCATCAAATATAAAAGTTTCAAGATATGGAATTAATCCTTCACTTATTTCTCTAAATCTTAAAATTTCGGGCTTGTGTTCGGCTTCCATTACTTTAATTAGACGCCATTCCTTTTCTTCTTGAAATACTGGATTTTTAAACGACAAAATTAAATCAAAAAATATGTTAACACATTCCGAAGCAGCAATAAATGGCCAAGCCTCGGGAATGTCATCTCGTTCTTTGAACGATTTTAAAGCTTCTTTTGAACTCTTGATAATAAATGAAATATAATTTGATACAAGTTCTTTCTGCTCATTAACATTATATATCATTTTGCGTAAAATTACATAACTATTTTCTTCGGTGTCATCTATTGTATGATAAAATTTTGTATTCGATTGAAATCTCAAACCAAGGTTATATCCACCACCTTGGGCTGCATAACTTCGCCATTGACTTAATAGGTTTTCTGTTTTGCAAAAGCAGGCTACATAAGTTTGATACAATATTGTATCAAATGCAGTTACATAGGTTGACAAACGTTTTAATAGATTTTTAATATTATCTTCATTCTCATTATTAATTGCTTCATTTAATATATCTATAATTAATTGTTTTCCGTATTTTAATTCCAATGGGTCGTTTAATGTACTTGTGTGAGTGAGCCATATTGAACGTCTATTTAAAATTCCTTTTAATCCTTCTACTGTTGTGTAATGATATAATTTTAAATCAGCAGTTGAGCTGTGCTTAGGTAGCCATCTTTCTATAAATAACGACATGGCTGCTTTTATTTGAGGAGTACTCATAGAAGGTTGTAAAAAAAAAATTGATTTTGCATCATAACTCATATTCTATCCTCTATAAAATAGTAACCTAAAAATGATTAAAGGTAATGAATATGGCCTGTCTCTTATATCCCAGCTTATCTTTCAGCTTCATTCTTTCTCCTCGTATAACAATGATTAGTGGAAAAAAAAGCACAATATCATGGTTCTTTCTAAATATAGAATCGCAAATCATCGTCCTCATCGTCCATACCGTCCTTTCTGAATAAAAACAAGTATGATTTAATACAACTTCTTACCCTGCTTTTTCTTATACAACGCTATACCAGCCTTGGCTATATCTGCTCTTGTTCTTGCTTTTTTCGGCTTCGGCGGACATAATGCAGCATCCTCTTTACGAATAACCTCTGCCATCTTTAATACAGTTTGATAGGAAACTCCAAATTCTACTGCCCACTCACCAGTAGTCTTATCATCCCACTCCTCTATCATTCTGGCTATATCTTCTGGTGTTAGAGACTTCTTGGGTGATGCTTCCTTTTTCTCTGCTGTTTTCCCTCTTTTCTTTGCCATAGGTTTATCCTCATCTAATGAATGTTTATCAGCCTTATTTTGTAGCGATAATGCTTTAACCTTTTTTTCCATTCTTTTTAGTTTTGTTGGTAGTTTAGATTTACGCTTAAAGAATTTAGGTTTTGGTTCTTTTTTCATATATGCTATCTGTAATAGTAATATGATTATAGTTTAGATAATGTGTGTATGTTCTGATAATATTTATTGATATGCTTCTACTATTTATATGTCAATACAAATCTATATTCTACTATCCATACGCTCTGTAATGCGATATAAGGAATGTTTCTTGTATAGAATATAATAGTGTATAGGTATTTCCTGAACAATTACATATGCTTTTGTTCTGGTTATGACGGTGTTTTAAATTATATTTCTGTACCGCTGGTTTTAAACACCTTGCAGAAAACTGTAATTTATATTATACTGTAATTACTATACTATTATACTATGTTAAAGATTAAAGCACTGCTGAATGGGTAAGTGTAATTACACCTCCTCGCCTACCACACACACACCCTTCCCAAAGTCTTATATTTGCCTCAAATCCTGAAAAATTATTTTAAGTTGTTTTTGATTTACTATTAAATTATACTATTATGCAGTCCGTGACACTCCGGTGGTCCAGGTGTAATGACACCGTTATGGGTGTCACGGGCACAACACTTCCCCTGTAATGACAGTTTTGAGAATGCTGGCACAAAATCTGTGGGGCTGATTTCGGGGCTGTGTTTGAGGTGGGATTTTATCGTACAGACCGTCCAAGCCAGTCTGATTGACAGACGGCTTTTTAGACGGCTTTAGACGGCTCTAAACGGCTTTTGGTGGGTTATAAAGTAGGTGGAATACGCTGAAATCACTGCTAAATCGCTCTCTCACGCCGGAAACCGGGGTTCAATTCCCCGTGGGATCACCAATAGTAAAATCAAATAGTTAACTAATATTTTCAAATCTATTCAAAATCCTCAAAAATTAATACCCAACACTATACCCAACCTTCAGCTCATATTTTGATAAAAATCGATGCATGTTGTCATAAAAAACCGGCACTCAATTTAAAGGCCGGTTGTGATTGTATTTTCTATCCCTGGCTTGGTGGACGTTGGTAAAACCTCTGTCATTACGTCCTGCCTATCGAGTACGCTCATGGCTGGCGCTGTTCCTGCACTGCTTTTGTTTACAATATAGGCTAATCGAACCGACTCAAGCCTGCTGGCGGACAAAATGCCCCTGATTATATAGTGCGAATTATCTGACGTGCACACACCTTAAAAAATCAAATAGACGTGTACATGTAAGATAATGAATCGTTGATTATGTGAGAAGGAAGCAAGTATCATGACATGCGGGTCAATTGCTCGGTCTAAAAGTCCAAAAAAGGGTCGGTGGGAGAAATCGAATAAATGGCTATATTCCTACGGTTAATACTCTGGCTTGCATAAAACTATAAAAGGCCGAATATGGACATCTGATGGCTCATGAAAGACATTTGTGGAAGATAAGTGAGAAGTAAATGGTAGTAATAAAGTAGTAAAGTATATCATCTACATTTAATAATTCAGCATCCCATTTTATCAGTAATTTATTGGACGTGTTCCTGAACTACTTAAATTGTAAAGCGGAGTCCTGTTTTATCGAGATTTTCCTTTTCGCAGTTGACACTAATTGGACGATGGATGGTGGATAGGTTGATAATTATACTATACTATTTTACTATGCTGCAAAGAAATTTACCCTTTAAATAATAGCGGGATGATGCTTGCCTGGTTTGAGCACGGCAGAGGGAAGGGATGTGTGAGGGAAGATTTTTCGTATCTACGGAAACTTTGTAAGGATTATAGATTGGAAGCGAAGTGGGGAGGAAAATGATGCAGACCATTTTCAAATAAATGAAAGTTGTCAATCTTGTCCATAGCATTTACTCTAATTTTTTCCTTTATTACAGCTATATGCTTTACCACTTACGAAAGGACTATATCCACCAGATATATTGGTCCAAACTATATGAGTAGCCCCCATTGCAGAGGCTTGTTCTCTTGCTTCATTTTTGGCATTTTGAATTCCAGTTGAAGCCGCAATATTCCCCCAACCAGAAGAACCGTGTACCTCGCCTATGTATTTACAATTCCTAATCATGTTACTATCAGCATCATGTATTCGCATAGCTTGGGAGGAAAGAGTTGTGGCACAACCTGATAAGGCTAAACACATAAGAATAATGGCACAAAAAAACTGTGCATTCTTAAAAGTACTTTGAAACAATGAAATAAACATTATTTTCTCCCTATGAATTTACTCGTCTGAACTCACCCGCATCAGAAGTAAACGAGAACTATGCGGTCTTAAAAACGGCCTGGCCTCTGGTGTCGAGGTGCAGTGATTTGATAAAAAGAGCTAAATGGAAAAGCTTAGCTTTATCTCATTAAATCTTTATTGCCTGTTGACACGGAAAGGCTCATATGGGTTATGCTCTGGACTACTTTAATTCTTGGTTTGGTTCAATATCCCTAATTTTTCCTGAATCTATGTCATATAGCAAAATCCATAGATTGAGCCTTTGCCTTAGAGGTTTTCTTACACGGCGCTTCAATTCACGAATGTATTGGTCAGTCGCTGGTAGGGCAAGACCTAAATATTGAATAGCGCCACTAAATTTTTCTGGTAACTTAGAATTATCCTCTCCATAGTATGAAACAACACTCGAAAGCGCTCTATCGAAGTTAGTCCTTTGTGTTTGAGGCTTTCCAGAACCCGCCCCTTTACACTCAATATGCCACCATTCTTTTTCTGAAAGCGCTAAAATGTCTGCTCCATCACTGGAAAAGGATGGGTTGATATTGGTTGCCCTAAATGCAGCATCTAATTTTCTTTTTGCTTCTTGCGTGTCAATATTTCGTCCTCGCGGGATAGAAAAATGATATGGCGTAACACCCCTTTGGACGAGATAAATGACAGTTGAAATCAGGACATCAGTTTCTGGAACTATTGAAGAGGCGAGCATATCTATCATTCCTTAATCTTTGAGCATCACCGGGCATAAGTGGCGGTCGGTTAGAGCCCTATCCTTTTTGAAATGCATTGAAAAAGACCAATTCACTTCAAAATATAAAATCATAAAAACACCGTCCTTATTATTTATACCGTTCTGCCAAGG
>Ga0255424_1269_pt1 | contig 9522 bp, 13 predicted proteins | sample ANMaggSeSYBR02F3_FD_182670 | JGI IMG/M metagenome (GOLD analysis project Ga0255424, IMG submission 182670) | Sediment cell enrichment communities from methane seep in Santa Monica Basin, California, United Staets - ANME aggregate JGI... | ecosystem: Environmental > Aquatic > Marine > Cold seeps >... | reverse complement strand
TTATGGGATTTTTGCCAAACGGTTAACTCCCTAAAAGATTCTATCCTCCCCATCTTCCTCCTCTGCATCCCTACATCCCTAAGTCCCTAATCCCTGCACTTCTAATCCCTACATCCCTTCGCCGTAGGCGCTCAATCCCTTATTCATCAGGTCTCAGTTTCAGAGATTTTTGGTATTGGTTTTATAATTTATTTGGTGATTTTGTCTCAATCCCTTATTCATCAGGTCTCAGTTTCAGAGGGAACAAAAAGTTCTTTATTGAGAAAAAAGAAAGAAAAGTCTCAATCCCTTATTCATCAGGTCTCAGTTTCAGAGCTTGATGATATAATCCTTATAACCTCTATTTCATCTAGTCTCAATCCCTTATTCATCAGGTCTCAGTTTCAGAGTGTCGCCATTCAGCGGACCAGAATTGATTTGGAAACTTGTCTCAATCCCTTATTCATCAGGTCTCAGTTTCAGAGGGCAGCCTTTTTCCAGCCAATAAATACAGATACTTAGAATAGCCTTTTCTGTAACCTCTCTTTTTTGTCTCTTTTTTCATCTTTTCACCACCTTATTTCCCATCTTTAACAACAATTTTTATCAGCAATAACCAATAATTACAAATTTCCTGTAACCACCCCCCTTTTTTGGGCTTTTTTTAATTTCGTACAACCATCTAAATTATATACACATCTTCGTTTTTAGACACTTCTCCCTTCCCCATAATCCTGATTTCCTTTTCACAGTTCGCGCAAAGACAATAGATGCGTACACTGTCCTCTTTTTCAACGATAATTTTATCTATTCTGCCAGTCATTTTGTCAAGGAGACTCTTATCGAGTAAACATTCAAATACGCTATATTGAACCCTGTCTCCAAAATCCTTGATGGTTTTTGCAAGTTTGGTTCTTCGTTTGTCATCAGGTATATCGTAAGAGACAAGGTAAACATTACATGCCTTTTACTCATTTTCTTCTCCAGCCAATCGTACTGCTTCCTCGTACAATTCTTTGGCTATGCGGAAGCCATGAGCCCGGGCAACCTCCAAAAAAGGACGTACAGAAGAAAGCAGGCCGGCGCGTTTTGCTTTCAACAAAATACCAATCATGCCAACCACTTTTAGGCCAAGGTGTTCCGCCAGAATTCGAGCCTGTCGATCATCAAGCCCTGCCACACAGTTAGCGTGGATTCTTGCATAAGCGATGACTGACTGCTCGCCAATTCCCAACCGATTTGGGGGCAAAGTATCCATTTCTTCCTGAGAAATCGATATTAATGTTATCCAATCAAACAAACGTGGATTAATAGTATCGCTTCGCAGCAAACGCCCAGCATCCAGTTCAAGGGCTACCTGTTCCGTCACGTATACTTTTTCAAACAACATCTGAAGAAGGTCTTCATTCTCCATACGTCCTAAGTATAGCAGCAGCGATGTGTCACAAACTAATGACTGTTTATGCATCGCTTACCTCTCGACGTAGTTCCTCCGGAGTGATTTGCGAGATAGGAATATTATATTCCGCACACAGATCCAGGAACATCACGCGGGGAATTCCCGCCATTAATGCCGCCGCTCCTGAAGATAATTTCCCGAGACGGAAAAGCATTAATGCAGCGTAAATGCGAATATCACGGCACATTTCTTCGGGCGTGCGATTTAGCTTCTGCCGAATTTCGTCAGGAATATGGATGGTTAAGACATCCTCCATGCTATTTACCTCCTTATTATTCATCATTCCGCTTTCATCATTCATCATTCCACATCATTTGCAATATCCAAAAATAACTGATGGGATTTTTGCCAAACGGTTAACTCCCTGAAAGATTCTATCCTCCCCATCTTCCGCCTCTACTTTCCTGCATCTCTACATCCCTAATCCTTACATCCCTACGCCGCAGGCGCTCAATCCCTTATTCATCAGGTCTCAGTTTCAGAGTTCGTCATCGAAATGATGGCGAAGATCGCGAAGATTGTCTCAATCCCTTATTCATCAGGTCTCAGTTTCAGAGATTTTTGCAGATTAATTTTTCAAAAAAAAGGAAGGAGGGTCTCAATCCCTTATTCATCAGGTCTCAGTTTCAGAGATAAGTAACAATCCAGTAGCCCCTAACAAACAATCGAGTCTCAATCCCTTATTCATCAGGTCTCAGTTTCAGAGGGCAGCCTTTTTCCAGCAAATAAATACAGATACTTAGAATAGCCTTTTCTGTAACCTCTCTTTTTTGTCTCTTTTTTCATCTCTTCACCACCTTATTTCCAATCGTAAACAACAATATTTATCAGCAATAACAAATAATTGCAAATTTCCTGTAACCACCCCCTTTTTTTGGCCTTTTTTTAATTTCGTACAACTATCTAAATTATATACACATCTTCGTTTTTAGACACTTTTCCCTTGCCGATTACCCTGATTTTCCTTTCACAGTTCGCACAAAGACAATAGATGCGTACGCTGTCTTCTTTCTCAACGATAATTTTATCTATTCTGCCAGTCATTTTGTCAAGGAGACTTTTATCGAGTAAACATTCAAATACGCTATATTGAACCCTGTCTCCAAAATCCTTAATGATTTTGGCAAGTTTGGTTCTCCGTTTGTCATCAGGTATATCGTAAGAGACCAGATAAAACACTCGGGCTATATCTCCAGAGCAAATGGAATATATGGACTGCCATTTTGAATGGTTGAAGCCAAATTTTCTGCCTGTAAGCGAAAACACTTTCTAAAGGTGGTATTTTCCTTTGTTTTTGGATGGATAAATTCATGGTTGAGCATGGTTTCGTATTCTGTAAAATAGCGCTTTAATGCCTCACGTTTCAGATAAACCCCGGCGCCTTTGGGATTTGTGTAAAAATCTTCATCCCCGACAATTCGATTGTTTATGAGATTGAGTGTGAAACGGTCGGCTATCGGGGCCCGGAATTCTTCAATAAGGTCTGCGGCAAGAGATGCTCTGCCGTAGTCAACGCTATGAAAGTAACCAAGATATGGATCAAAGCCAAGTCCGTCTAAAAGTGATGATATTTCATTAAAGATCATTGTATAGCTTAAAGAAAGTATTGCATTAACAGGATCGGTTGGAGGACGTTTGTTTCTGCCTGTAAAATTGAACTCACCAAGAATCATCTTGCCGAATGCGTTAAAATAGGTCTTAGCTGCTCCTCCTTCCAGTCCCAGCAGTTGGTCAATCCGGCTTACTGATTTAACGTTTTCGAGTGATGTTTTTAAAGCAGCGGTCTCGGATTCAAGAGCAATATCAGGATGATTGTAAGAAAAATGACGGATAACTTTAAGAGAATTATTGATTTTTCCAGTTACAATTTCAATAGACAACTTCAGCCTGAATTCATTATCAGTGTACTTTTCAAACTGTTGAACACGCAGGGTGATATTTTTCGTAGCCGGAGATGTTATCTGGCCTATCAGCCTTCCTCTTCGCGAGAGAATGGCCAACTCTATGCCATGCTCAAAAAGTTCATGCACAGCCTGAGTGGTGAACTGAACATTGCCAAAAATAAGAACAGCGTCTATCTTGTGGCATTGCACATCAAGAAGGATTTCATCCTGCTTTTGCACAATAAGCCGGTCGCCGGTTTTGCGGAGAACTGAATTTTGTTCTGTAAGGTAAAGATTTGCCATTTCTCTATTTTGATTTTTTTACCACGAAGCACACGAAAACCACGAAGAAATTATAAAACCATTCGTTCATAAGTTGACTCAAGCAAGCCTGGTCCTAAATGCCGACGCACTTCTAACGCACATCCAATAACTCGATTTGATAATTTATCAAATTCCATTCTTCGTGTACTTCGTGTTCTTCGTGGTGTACGTGCTTTTATTCTGGTTTTTTTACCACCCCTTGCTCTTTTTGAGAAGATAGGCCTCAATGTTGAAAGGCTTTGGATAAAACAGAACTTTGCGATTTTTCCTCTGAACTTCAAAGGGCTTCATAACCATACTTTTTAGAAATATGACACCAAGATACTTGAATCCCTGATCAAAAGTTGTGATCTCTTCTTCATCCAGCTCCAGCAGGAGTGTTTCAAGAACCTGTTTTGCCAAAATTTCAAACAAATGTTGCTTTGACCCAGCCCATGGGATAGCGGCCTTCTATCATATTTCGCGAACGACCCCAGACTGACCTTTTTCCAGGTGGTCGGGGATTTCGATATTCGTCTAAGGTCACACTTTCTACGCCGGAGAATCTTCCCAAACGGACAAGAAACGAATTCGCTTCAAGTGGAACTTCCAAAAGCTGTTTTGACAAGAATTCAACCTCACTGTTCTTGTAGAATTTTTTATGATCCATTTCCATTTTGGGACGATAAAAGGCGTTACATGCCGCAACAATTCGTTCCAGCGTGATTTTTTCTCGCATAAAGCCTTTTTTGAACAACAAATCATCAAATAAAAATTCGGTTTCAAATTCAACCGGTGTACCTGTTAAAATAGAACGGGTTGCTTCGCAAGTTATTTGAACTCCTGTTGTGTGCAACGTTCCTTCCCCACTCCTTGAGACATTTTCAACCGTTTGTATTTGTGTAAAATTGCCTTGTAAAAGACAGTCTCTGATCTTTAATGTCCGAAAGGGGTCATTTTTTGCGTCGTCATACTTCATGATTGCAGATTCAAACATTCTTTCATCTCTAAAATTTTTCGGCTTTGGCGGCCTTTTTTCTTTGGCAAGTTCACTGATAATAGCAGTTCGGACAGCACCCTTGAATGAGCTGCCTGGAATAAGTGGAGTAGTTTCGTTTTGAGTTCGAAGGAACGGTTTGATAAGCAGCCGGTTTCTTATATCGCCAAATTTTTCTCCGTATATCCGTTCAATTGCTGAAGAGACCTCCACTCCATAGACCGTATCTCGCTCAATATTTATATGATCGGCCATGAATTCACGCAGTTTTATAAGATCGCCTTTCTCTATTGCTGTCTCAAATTCAGCCCGCCCCATCTCGTCCATATCGGAGACAAATTTTTCAAGAGATATTTTATACAGCCACCCATCTCTAATAATATATTCAAGCGGATTGATTTCCTTTCCAGAGCCTATATGGATGGGGGACAATATTTCACAACGGATTTTTTTAATTGTCATCATTTAAACACCTTCAATCCTGAGACCTATGGGGAAGGCATAGGCATAGTGCCGAACATCCTTATGTTTATGGTGTACATCTTGAAGCAAAGAGCCGTAAGTTGATTTTACAGGTTCATCAAAGAATACAGAACCAGCCTGAAACATAAGGAGAGGCCTTTTGAAAGGATTGCCATTAGCGTACATTCCACCCAGCTTGCCGTGCTTTTTCAACACGTTGTAATATCCCTTTGTCGGATCAGTTTTTGCAGGAATAAAGGATGAAAGCGTCATGAAGGAATTGGAGTTCTCCCATTCAGGCAGATCAATTCTTTCTTCGATACTTTTCACTTTAAAATGCCCCTTGCCGGTATTTTTATCCTTGCCAAAACCATTTTCGCCGATAAACTTGAATATCTTCTCAATTTCGTCTCTGGAAAAACGATCTGATCTCACGTAAATACAAAATATGTTAGAACCTTCATGGCAAAAAAACTCCTCCAGGTCATACAAACCTTCCTCCACCCTGTTTTTGATTCTGTTCACCGTATTACGGCGTATCGTCATACTGATCCGGCTTTTTTCAACGGCCATCACCGCGTCATAATTTTTATCTTCGTACATTGCCACAAAAAATTCTTTTGGCGATATTGGTTCATCTTGAAGTGTATTTAGGATAGAAATTGGAACAAGGTCAGCTTTTTTGATAGACTTGATTTTGTAGGAATCAGAAACCCGATTCTTCTTGCCTAATATCTTCTCCAAATCATCTTGACTCACTGGCGGCAAAACAGGCTTTGGCAGATATCCATCAGGAAAGCCGTTGCTTATGAAAAAGGGGGGAGTTTTTTGAGGATGATACTGATTCAGAAAATCTACCAGATATTTTTCACCCAACAGATAACGAATCGCCCAACAGATATGGCCAAAAAGTGTGTCCGACTGGAAAGGGGTAATTACAGAAGATTGCAATGCGATCTTAATCGTATATTCCATAGTTGAATTATTCCTGTTTTTTGATAAAGATCGTTTCAATATCCGAGGATTCTATATCGGCCAACGATTTCGTCTGACCATTGCCAATTTCGATTTTAAATTCAACCTGCCCGCAACCCCGGCTTCCGGCGCCGCCCAGGGCATCATTTTCAATAAGCTTAAGACCTGTCAGGACGTTCTTGAAAAGTTTTTCATCTTCCATTTCGGGATTTTTTTTGTCGTTTTCGTCATGTCGCTTAAAGACCCTATAAATCATTTCAAAAGAAAATTTAGCGCCCGGCACTACTCTTTCAAAGTTTCTCGGATTCGCCCGTGCCGTAATGCGATTGATGCTGTTTTCATACTTGGACTCGGTTAAATCAAGGGCGGTCCAGTTGTTATTTTTTCGCTTTTGTTCTTCTTTATAGGCATCGTCTAGGATCGCGTCCCTGACCACAAGTCTGGTAGGACCATTGGTTGATTCATCAGCCGAAGAACCGAAAATAACGCATACAGGGCAGTTAGATTCGGCACACGTATGCACTTCTCCCCATCCCTTAACTGATGGATCATTATGCTTGCCTAAATGCAGTTCCAGCAACGAACGTATCTTTCCTTTAAGAGAAGAACCGGGGATGTACGGCTCTTTTGTAGTGGGATGTTTGATGATTGGGTTGTCTTTTCCGCCTATTTCGAGACCAACAGTGCTGCCACCGATATGAAGTCCGGTAATAACCGTAATAGTTCCTTTAATTTTCTTATAACCTATATATTGCATTTTACCTTCCTCCCAATCCATAAAAGTATCCCACGACTGCCTCAAAAGATAAGGCAAAGGCTTTAAAATCTTTCCAATCCTTCACATTATCGACCATTTCATCTATAAAATTTTTAAACTCTACAGGAATTTTTCTATCTCTACCTGTTTTGGGGCAAGCATAGGCCACCTTGGATTTTAACATTTTGACTAAAGGGAGTATAGTTTTGAATTTTTCATCGGGATTATCATTATCTTTGCAGATTTCTTCGAGTTTTTTTGCCTCGTGATAAAAATTACGAAGTTGTGCGCGCGTCAGTTTTGGATTTTTTTGCCATCGGTCTCTCGGATTTTCGGGATTAGTAAAACTTTTTGCAAAACGTTCCGCCTTTGTAGTTAATAATTCTTCTTTAATTTGTTCTGCTTGCTTGTCGTTAAAGAAAAAATGTTCCATGATTAACTCCCTTGTTTAGTTTTTAATACATGTTCCCGTTGATGCTCTGCAGTGAAATAATATTCAAGAAATTGCAACGCATCATAACCCTTTACTTCCGTTACAAATTCCTTTCTGTAGTGGGCGCCATCATTGCCAAATTCCCTTATCGTGTGGGCTATATCACATTGATTTTTTGTTATCTCATTATTTCCATGCATATTATTAATCATGTTTTTTAAGTTGCGAGGATTACCGCCCTTTTCTGTTAAACTTTCCTCTAAAACTTTTCTGCACATAATCACAGTTGCGATATAAAGCCCATGCTTGAAACATAAATATGCTTCTTCAAATAATATCCTGAGTTTTTCCGAATTGATTTTTTCAAAAATATCCAGGCTGTTCTCCATATATCTTTGATTATGATGAACCTTACACATCTTAATCAATTCGTTCGTTACCACATGCTTTTCATCCAAATCATAAGCAGGCAATACAATGATCAAACCCCTTCCGACAATACACTCAAACGATGCAAGTTTCCTTGAATCCTTCTTGGCTTTTGCAAGCGGTTTAATAAAAGAACATTCTTCTTTTTCATTTGAATAAGCATAGGAAAGATATGAAACATTATCTTTGAAAGCAGAAAGATAGGAAGTAGATGGGGTAAGAGGCGTAATGAATCTATATCTTATTTCTTCATAGCCCCAATTTTTTTCATGATCAGACATACTTTGTTTAAGAAATTCATAGCTTGAAAACAGCTCACTTTCCCAATCTTCACGAAAGGTGTATTCATCAGGTCTATTATCTACATTAAAGGCTTCTTCTTCCGAAGAACAGATAACAACCATAATTGTTGGCCCATCATCTAAAGATTTGCTATCTGGCAATCGTACGCTTAAATCATATAACAATCGTTGCATATTTCTCGAAGGTTTTTCTTTTCCATCTCTTTTAAAAGTCATATCGACTATGATAACATCATAATGAGATAGAGGGCCAATGCTTGGTGATTCCCAATTGATACATTTGAAGTTATCAATATCATTAGACACTGGTTCTATCAAGAAATCAGATATTATCAATATTTCCATATTAATGCACACCCCTGTTCCGATACAGCGACCAAAACAGACTTAGCTTTATTCTATACATCAAGGAGTTTTCTTTCTTTTTTATATCCAGAAGTTTATTGATTTGCCTCATCTCTTCATTTCTCTTTTTTTTATCTCGTAACTCCCCCCTTTTGTATTCACCTCCACTGTAAATATTTCGGCCAAGATCATAATTCAATGCCGAAGCAAATTTCAGCCCCTCTATTTTATCCTCATCAATATAAGTTAAAGCCATTCGGTGATAATCAAGTAACCGATACAAAAAACTCATATTGATATTGGAATCTTTATCTTTTAATCTTGAATCCAAAAACAAAAAAAGGTTTAGCAACTCCGGCAATTCGTTCCATTCCACAGTCGTCCCGAACATGGTAATTCTGTTCTTGTCTTTGCTCTTGGACTTCTCCAAAAGAGCATCAGCTTCACGAATGGCCGTGGCTATGGGGAATTTCGGCTTGACAAAAGCTAACCCTGCCGACAGCGTAAAACTTTTACTTTGGCACGTGTATTCTCTAAATTTTGCATTGAGCAGAATGGCAAATACGATCATGGTCTCCCAAGGCCCTATAAGCACCAAGTCGTCACCGCCGGAATAGACTGTGTAAATATTTTTAAAGTCAATAACGTTGGTATCCAAGTATTGTTGAAAAAGATTGATATCCACATCCGGCTGGCAATCAAGAATGAGCTGTTGAATCTCAGAAGCGTCCTTTTCCATTATTGACCCTATCCAGCCAGAAAAAAACAGTTCCAGCATACGGCTTAACGTTAAAAATCTGGAAACACTCCTGGCATCCGTTCGCATGGGCGGCTTGCCTTCTTTATTGTTATACCTTTTGTCCCTGGGTCTTTCAGGAGTATCAAAGCCCTTGCTGAAGACGAGTCCGAGATTATCCACATCCGCCTTGAGCACCCCTAAGAAATTACTCCCGTATTCTCTGCTGTCTTCAGTATTCTTCCATCTGGAGTGTTGAGCCAAATCCTCAAAGGATACGACTGCACCTTCTTCGTCTGTGAGGACATGGTTGGCCAGATTTTTCCTTACGACAGGCCATCGGTCAACAGTTTTTACTTCTATGTCGTTGTTGAGGTTCCATATCAGGTAGTAATTATCAGATGCGGGCATTTCATCGAATAGGTCCACATAATAGGCTTCACCGTTATTATTTTCGTGGAA
>Ga0255424_1267_pt1 | contig 9653 bp, 10 predicted proteins | sample ANMaggSeSYBR02F3_FD_182670 | JGI IMG/M metagenome (GOLD analysis project Ga0255424, IMG submission 182670) | Sediment cell enrichment communities from methane seep in Santa Monica Basin, California, United Staets - ANME aggregate JGI... | ecosystem: Environmental > Aquatic > Marine > Cold seeps >... | reverse complement strand
GTGGTAGACAGTTTTGGGAAACGACTTCAAAGCGTCTCCCTTCAATCACCAAACGCGGCTCAAGCGATAAGAGGGCAATATGCCGAATTTGTGTCTCCTGAACTGCTTGAAGCCTGGGCAAAGGATGTATCAAAGGCTCCCGGACGGGTGGTCTCAAGCCCGTGGCCTGACCGCATAGAGATAACAGGGCTTGTGAAAGAAGGAGCCGACAAATATGCAGTCACCGGATTCGTAGTTGAAATCACAAGCGTAGAATTGGCTAATGGTGGAGCAGCGGTCAAGATACCGGTTCGCATTGTTGTGGAAAAGCGAGAGGGGCGCTGGCTCATCACCGAATATGCCGAAGAACGGTGATACGGCCTAACACCGCTTGCAGCCGACCCCGCTCCGCTCGGTCGCTTCGCGGGGCGGCTGAAGCCTATCGTTAGGCGGCTCCATCTAGAAAGGATTATTGCATGAGACTCGGTTCGTTGAACCCTTTGAGCACAAACTTGACACGTAGGTGCTTTATGTTACTCCTTGTCGTACTGGTCTGTCTACTGTTTGCCTGCGTTCCCCCGCTGGCAGATCAAGCAGATCGACTCGAAGAGGAACCTCTGGTGATAGTCACGCCGGAAGAAGTGACGCCTGAACCAACGCCAACGGAGGCAACATGCACCCCTTTACCAGAAGGCATGACGCTTCAGATAGAGACAAATGCCTATGGGACTATTTATGTAGAAGTAGAAGGTCTCCTGCCAGGCGAGGAGCCGCTCTTGCTCCTTACTCTCGAAAGGGAAAACCAGACAATGTCGCTTAAAGCGCGAGATTTTGCCCCCATAGGGCAGGATAGACGCTTTGAGTGGATAAACGACTTTGGGATGGAAATGATGCAGGGGTGTAGGGACGATCCCTGGCAAGGAGAGGTGAAGATAGTGCACTCCCGTGGGGTGGCTTGTGAGGAGTTTACCTTGCCATAAAAGGGCGGCGCTGTCTTCGTAATATACGCTGTCCGCTGGCAATGGCCTTGGTAGAAATACGCCGCCTAACAACTCGTTGAACCCGACGCGGCTATCGCCGCGATGAAAGGCAGGGCGGTTGCCCTGACTCGCCCGGGTTGGCGGAGGCTCCATGCCAGAGCCGCCGCGTGGGTTAGCTCGGGACCGTTAGGCGGTTGTTTGTGATAAGAGGTAAACGATGAAAACTTTGTCCTTCATTTACGCTCTGCTTGTTTCGGTTGTTATGGTTTCTTGTTTGCCAATTAATTCTGCGAATACACCCAGTTCAAATTCTTCATTGGAAACTCCAAGTTCAACACCTGCAACCACAACAGATTTTATTGAGCCAGACTCAGAGACTTTTGTTTCATTAATGCCTACGATAAAAGAATATTTATATTTCCGCAAGAAATCCGTAATTTCCGGAGACACCAAAGACCTTTGGGAGAATTTTCCTGAATTACGTGAAGGCACTGATATTGAGAAAGGTATCAACTCCGAAGAATTCATCGTAGCAAATTATCAAAGTTTGAAGCCTTTCGATGGAAATATTTTTCCAGAATACTACGAACGCTTCAAAGTGAAGGTGTCAAATGATGGTACAGAAGTCCTTGTTCACGGCATGGAACTTTACCTTTGGTTGGATGAAAATAATAAATTCAAAGATTCTGGCGGTGAATTCAAAATCGTTCTATACTTGTACAAGAAAGATAGCCGCTGGGTTGTTTATAAAACCGACGAAGTTACAATAAGTGAGTGGCACCAGTTTTCGCCTTAAAAACATAAAAACCGCCTAACAAAGCGGACAGTGGACGGTGGGGATGCTTCGCGTGCGGCTTTTTCAAGCATTTTTCCGGCTTCGGGTTTTTTCTGCTCCCAAGCAGAGTCCACGCCTGCCCCACCGCTACTAACGCATACTGTTGGGCGCGCAATATCTAATTCAAGTTGAAAATCTAAAAATGAATGTTGATATTAACCAATTTAGCGAACGAGAAAAAGATGTTATTGAAGTTTTATTGCAAGGTAAGAGCAACAAAGAGATTGCATTAGAACTTGGCATCTCTACTAGAACGGTAGAATTTCATTTAGGCAACATTTATGCGAAATTGGGGGTAAGCTCTCGTGTTGAAACGATTTTACAACTCTCAGAGAGCCACCTGGGGGAATCCGCAGGGGATATCCAAAGCAATATTCAGGTGAAATCCACAGTAGACCAAGTTGGCAAATCGGGCGAAAATGGTATCAAAACCATTTTACGGAGGATGCCCATGAAAAACTTGGTTTACATCGTTGGTGGCGGTCTATTGATAATCGGCTTGGTTGTCGTTCTTATCTTTGCTAATATACCCGCAAAGAGTCCAACAGTGCCTATCGAACAACCATCTGCTATCAACATTGAAAATCCCACCAAAACCCCACCGAAAACTTCAGGTTCTACAAATTCTCCTTGTGCTCTACGCATCTCTCGGCAAGCGGCCAACTCACTTTTCCACTTGAGATGGAAAGCAAGCCCTATTCCCAGGTAGAGAGCCACGAGAATCAAGCAGGCAACGAAAATTTTACGGACCATTTTTGCTCCTCCTTCAAGGCGGGCTAACGATGGCTTAATCGGCTCACCGACTCTGGCAAGACTCGCCTATTTCATTATAGCGAATTTCTCGCAATTTTCGCGCCGCATACCAGGGCCGAAGGCGAGTCGGCTTAATGTGTGGTTAGGTTGCTTTTATTAATCAAGGAATTTCTGCTTTCATTATCATTCGCCCATTCTCGCGAGAAACAATCATAGCAAAATCGAAGCGGTTTAAGTCCAACGCACACTCCAGATCTTTTGGCGGAAATATTGAACTTGCCGGGTCTAAGTAATAACTCCCAGAACGAGATTGCTTTACACGCCGCATAATAATATCAAGATCGTGTGCCTTCTCCAACAATAAACTTTCAATCAAATCCGCACACGCTGTATCTTCATCACCCCAACCATCTGGAAATACTCCCGTATGAATCCTCCCCGCAGCAAGCTGTTTCGCTGAACGCGAAACTTTCGATGCCTTCGGCACGAAAGCGGGGTATCCAGCAGACTTTCCTTATTTATCCAAACAATTCAAGTTGCTGTACATAAAGTTGCTGATATTCTTCTTCTATTCCTTGTTCCTTTACATATTTTTGTATAGTTTCTTCATTCCCATACCGACTCACCGTATTGACATAATAGCCATCCGTCCAAAATTTCCCGCCCCATAATTTTCGCTTCACTTCCGGTGCCCGTTTGAATATCTCTCTGACCGTTATACTCTTTACAATTTGGATTACCTTTTTGGGGCTATACATTGGCTCTGATTGGATTAGAAAATGAACTTGATCCTTATCTGTACCGATCTCGACGAACTCGATTTCATATCGTTTCGATATCTCTACACAGGTTTCTTTCAGTATTTCATCTACTTTTTGATCAAACACTACTCTTCGGTACCTGGCTGGGCAAATATAATGATAAATTAACACCGATACATTATGACTTTTTCTCACCAGCTTACTCATTGCTTTATCTTACACCATAGGTTCGCAGCAAGCTGCGGGGAATGTACCCGAAAAAGATTCAATAATCAGTTTTTTTCAGCCGAAGCTCTTTCTCGCTTTGGGTGTGTTTAAATTGTCAGTCATCCGGCTTTATTTCTTTCCTTCTCCCCCTGGTGATTACCCACAAGTAATCTCCTCAAAAGGGAAAGGGTGCAAAAAAGCAAAAGACAGGGCCATAGAGGAGACAATGACGGCGGCGATTCCTTGCAGGAGCCAGTAAGGGCCATCCCGATCACCGGACAGTCCGAGTTTGCCACCCAACTGGCGTAACCAGAGCACGGCCGTGGGCGGCCAACAGCACAAAAGCAAACAAACGGCACATTCGTTCGACCGTATGGACACGCATATCTTCCACATCCAGACCTTGTTCCTGATCAAAGCGGTAGCCATGTTCAATACGTGTCCGTAATCGCCAGTCGTTATAGATCTGTTGAACAACCTTCAGGGATTTGAGTGGGATGTTGGTGATCAAAACCAACTGTCGGTTTAAAGTTTGATCATCAGCCACCAGGATCCAAAGTAGTTGCGTTGTACCAGGGATACGCACCATGAACCAACCAAATTGGATCGTATCCAAACGAGTTTGCCCAGCGTGTTTGAACAATACCTGGAAGGCAGCCTGGTAAGGAACACAATCAACAAGGCCTTGAAGGGTTTCCGTTTCCCAGCGATCCAGGCGCTCATTATAAACCTCCACAATTCGTTCCAGATGGCTGGCCCGAAAGACAAACTCTTGCTTCAAATTACCGACTTGAGCAAACATTTTCTGGTCATCCAGCCCCGCATCGCCCACATAACAAATACGATATTGCGAATATAATCGGCAAGTTGTTGTGAAAGCCTGTTCGATTTCTTTGTTTTGGCTGATAAAGTCAGCGGTTACATAGGAAAACCAATTAGCGTAGCTGGTCACAGGCACTTTTGTGTTCACAATCATGGCTGTGATAGATGGATAGCCATGCGTCAAACGTGCATGTCCGTTTAAATCCGGCGGCGTTGCTTTGTGAACGATACTGACCCCTTCGATTGCTTTTGCGTAGGGTTTTTCAAAGTTTACCGGGTCTACTGCCACAACCAGATGCTCCGGGGCTTCTTGTTCCACCACTTTCTGCCCGGCTTGATATAGCCCTTCGTACAAATCTTTCGTCTTCAGGCGTCTGTTATCCAATAGTCGATAAATCCGCTTGGCCGTTGCCCAGCTTTCTCCGTTTTCCTTGCCATTATGCCGGGCTATCCCGGTGATAACGGGGGTCTGGCCTCCTAATATGCCCATAATAATGATCTCGATCACGCTCCCCATCCGCTTGTCAGGCAACATCGTTTTCAGTGGTTGAATATGATTGGTTATGTTTTGCTTGATGAGTTCAATCGGTAACTTGGCAAGAATTGATTCCAGTGTTATATTCATTTTGTCTCTGCTCCTCGGTGGTTCTTTTGGTCATCTAACCTAAATTTACCACTTTTGAGCAGGGTTTTTTTGCTTTTTTCGATTTGTGGGTAATCACCAGTTCTCCCCCTATTGACTTCCCATTACATCTGTAAGTATAGGCAGCTTCCTGCAATGGCGGCGGGGGCGTCTCGGTGGGGATCGGTGTGACGGTGGCTGTGCTGTCCTTTATGATAATCACTTACTCTTCAATGTGTTATTGGCATATCAATAAAAGCATTTACACTTTTTGACGGCTTTCCCTCTTCCATAACTTTGCCTTCAATGACAATTCTAATTTCAGAAGCCTTGATGTTTGGAGACAAATCCGGCCAAAATAATATAGCATCTTCTGTTATAAATTTTTCATCATGTTTTCGAATTATTGGATCATTAGAAGAATGCATCATTTTATCATTGACTTCAATCCACTCATTGTTATCTTGGGCATAATAAAATATACGCAATCCATAGTTATATGGAAACCAAATTGGTAATGCTGAATTAATTTTTAAACCAACAATTGAGTATGAATTTGTGCTAACAGAGGGATATTCCTCGATAACTACGAGTTCAATTTCTTGGTTACTATCTTGAATAAACGTGACACTTGAAAAAAAAGCCTCCTCACGATTTAATTCTTGGTTATCTATAACTGTGCAAGAATTTAATATATTCAACATGATTACCAAAAATGTTATTATCTTCTTTTGTGATAACATATTCTTCTCCTACAAAAACAATGCCTAAAGTTTATGTGTCAATGTACTGAGAATATCGGTGGTAAAAACGGAAGTTTATAGCTATTAGATTCTGAAAAAAACGGGCTTGGACCAACTGTGAATCGAGCTCTATCAAATTGTCCCCACTCACTGTTTGCCCAAACATCTAAATCCCTAGAAATTCCTCCTCCATATCTTCCGTTCGGAGGTGCGATAATGAGCTCGCCGCTTAGATTTTTATAGGGAGGAAGAGCAATTGAAATATTCTTTTTATCACCAGCTTGGACAGGCTCAAAGACCTTATCTGTATTAAAACCATCAGTAACAGTTGTTATTTGGATATCTAAATCGGAGTTATTAATAACTGTAATACCAGGAGTGGCGATCGTACCATCGCGGTAAAAATCAATGTGTAAACCAATCAGAACATCCACTTCCCTAAGATTCATGTATGTAATCTGTGCTTGGGGGCCTGCAATTGAAGTAAACACAGAAGCCCAACCAATTACTTTAGTTCCCGTTGAAGCAGTACAATAGTTGATTTCAGGATCATTTGGATTCTCATCAAAGGCCTCTTCAATGCGATAATAAGATCCCATTTTATGTTCAGACCACTCTGTTCGAGAAACGGCAGGTGCTTCACTGGTCCAATATCCATCCCACATTTCAGCAGCTCCCCCACCAGCATGAGCTGCGTGTCCACTTGGATCATTGAAATTAATCGGGTTATAATTTGTGTACGCATAGCGGTTCCAGTTCGCCGCGTTGGCTGGCTCCGGTATGATACTATCCGGTTGGGCAAACTGGTTAAGATAAGGATCATACCAACGTGCAACATAGAAGTACAATCCTAAGCTATTTTGCTCCAACTGTCCTGTATAGCGATACTCCGTCGGCGTCAGGCCGCTGCTGGCACGTACCTCACCAAAGGCAGTGTATTTGATCTCGCTATTCCAGCTTCCATCGGCGTTGGCTGTAACAGAAGCTGAGCCAAGATGATCCCCTAACACCCTATTCAACACATCTTCCGTCCCTGAGACCGTACGCACAGCGACTGTCGTGCTGCCCATTGTGTAAAACTTCTTCACCGTGCTGGTGCTGCCATCTACTTCCTCATTATAGTGCCTTCCGGGGTAGTAGGTTTTCACGCCATTCACCACACCCTTGACCATGTTACCATCACCATCATAAAAATACTCGGCACTCTGCAATGGTGGCGGGGGCGTCTCGGTGGGGATCGACGTACCGGTCAGCGTACCCGTTATGGTCGGTGTCACCGTCGGGGTTAAATTGGGCGTAGCAGTCGGCGTAGCGGTGGCTGTGCTATCCGTGACGATGATCGCATCCAGATCATTGATCAGTCCGCTGGCGTGCACCAGTTGCACCGTGTGCAGACCGTAAGACAGCTCACTGCTGTCCCACTGGTTCTGCCAGGTTACTGCCTGGCTGTATTGGTTGATCGTATCCTCCAGGATACCATCGATGTAGACTTCCATCTCCCCGCGGTTGGAATAGCCAGTGTACAGCAGGCCCAGCTGGGTGCCCACAAAGGAGAAATTGACCGTATTCCCGATCGTCTCCGAATAGCGTGCATTGCCATCATAGGCGCTTGCATCAGTGTAAACCGTCCAGTCCCCGCTGTACTGCACCTCGGCATGGTCGTCGTTGTGCGTGCCTGCGGTTAGCGATTCGGGATCGCTGATAATGATCGCATCCACATCTACAACCTGCCCGCTGGAATGCGTCAAAGTAACCGTGTGCAGGCCGGGGGGCAGCACCGGGCCGTCCCAGCGGTTCTGGTAGGTGACGTCAAGAGTAAACTGGTTCAGCAGGTCGATCGTCTGTCCGTCGATCTGGATGAGCAGCTCACCGCGGGTGTAATAGCCCGTATACAGCAGGCTGAGCTGCCTGCCATCAAATAGGAAGCTGACCGTATCGCCTACGGTTTCCGAGTAGAGCGTACTGCCATTATAGGCGTTTGCAAGAGTGTAATCTACCCAGTCGCCCTTACCGAAGATCTTGGAGTTGGTGCTATCATGTGTGCCTTCATCCATAATATCAACAGTGTCGGAGAAAATGATCGCATCAATATCTAGGACGTCACCGCTCGCATTCACCAAGCGGATAGTATGCGGGTCGTTGTCCGTCCATACCGGGCTGTACCAGGCGTTCTGCCAGGTAACAGATTGGCTATACTGGTCGATCGTTTCCACCAGGGTATCGTCGATGTAGACATCCATATCCCCGCGATTGGAATAGCCGGTGTAGACCATACTGAACTGTGTATCATTGAAAGTGAAGTTCGCGATTTGACTAATGGTGTCTGAGTAGTTCCCTTTTTCACCATATGCAACAGGACTTTCATGGATAAACCAGCTCCTGCAGTGAGGCAACTCCTTAACATTTATTCTTTGGTTGAAAGCAATTGTTCTTAATCATATCGCCGTATGGAAAGGGGTATTGACCAGTTTCAAGTCGCTTTATAATTGCTAATGGGTTCCAAAATATTCTATATTCTAGTGATTTGTATTTCTCAGGCAATATTGGGCCAAGCGGAATATCCTTATCTGGTTCAGATAAAAACCAATTGATCACTTTACCAGTCCTGTCATCATATATTGAACTGATGAAATTTGGATATTCAAAATTCTCTACTGGGATTCTTCCAATCTTTTTCCACATCCCAGTTTTGACGGCACCAATCGGATCAGTTAATATTGGTGGAAATAGGTAATCATATTGAGTTAGATCTTCAATATTAACTTCAATGCTATCTGTAATTACATCAAAAACTTGTATAAATAAACGATTTTTCTTGTCTCGGAAAACGAAATGTCCATAAGCTTTTTTCCCACCACTAAGTGGAATTTCAAAAACATCTCCGACTCTCATCAATTAATCCTTTCTACTGGGGTATATTTCTAATATACCCTATTGAATCTAAAATCTCATTTCCACGTTCAATAGCATGGGAATATATTTCATTAGTTGTCGCAATACTGTTGATTTTATTTAATAAATTCCCTAATCCCTTATCTTTAATAAGTACCTGCTCAACTGCCCTTGCATCGTATCTACTCAAATTCCGTAAACCTGGTATTTCTTCAATATACATATGTCTTGGACTTCTCAAATGCTCATAGAATCTCCTGGCAAAATTATTTGTTATTCCAAAGTATTGTGGTTTACCATCAACACCAACGCTACGATAAACGCTAACATTTCCAGTATTTATCGGAGGATTATTAGTAATATCATCTAAGCTTTCAACACCTTCAGATACGGTTTTGGACACAGCTTGAACTTCATTTGTACAATCTCCATCTGCACAAACTGCTCCTGCTGTAACACCAATAGCCGTTAATCCAACTGCTGCCACAGCTGCTCCTATAACAACACCTCCAGCAATTAGCGCTCCCCCCATGATTTTTTCAGGGCTGATGTCTGTTGTTAATGCTTCCCCCCAATCCATACCTTGTGTTCGGTTTTCACCAACCTGGATTGCATAAGATGCAATAGCCCCCAATCCCATTGCGATTCCTAAAGCTGCAACAGCTCCAATGGCATGTCCTGAATCATCTGTATAGATAATTGGGTTGTTGTGTGTGTACGCGTATCTGTCAAAACTATTAGTGCTATTTGGGAAAGGGACAATAGTATCGGCTTGAGTAAAATGGGCCAGCGCTGGGTCATACCATCGGGAGCGATACCAGTACAACTGAATAGAACTATCCCGGAGCTGATCGGTATATCGATACTCTGTGGGAGTAATTCCATTGCTCGTCCGGATTTCACCAAAAGCAGTGTATTTGATCGCACTGTTCCAACTTCCATCGGCATTACGAAGGTACCCCCTTGCGGGGTGGCGGTGACAGACGCCGAGCCAAGATGATCCCCTAACACCCTATTCAACACATCTTCCGTCCCTGAGACCGTACGCACAGCTACCGT
>Ga0255424_1266_pt1 | contig 9682 bp, 8 predicted proteins | sample ANMaggSeSYBR02F3_FD_182670 | JGI IMG/M metagenome (GOLD analysis project Ga0255424, IMG submission 182670) | Sediment cell enrichment communities from methane seep in Santa Monica Basin, California, United Staets - ANME aggregate JGI... | ecosystem: Environmental > Aquatic > Marine > Cold seeps >... | reverse complement strand
TGTACAACTGCCCACCAGTTTGTTGGCGATGGTCGATAGCAGTATCGGCGGCAAAACGGGTATCAACCATCCGCGGGGCAAGAATATGATTGGCGCGTTTTATCAGCCCAAAATGGTGTTCGCCGACATAGCTGTTTTGAAAACCCTGCCGCTGCGGGAGCTGGGCTGCGGTTTGGCAGAGACCGTTAAACACGCCGTCATTCGTGATGGGGACTTTTTCAAGCATTTGGAAAATCATGCAGATCAAATTATGAATCTGGAACCGGAACTGATGGTCGATCTAATGGTTCGTAATTGCCGTATTAAGGCCGCGGTCGTCTCGGCGGATGAATTTGAAAGCGGCCTGCGAGGAATACTCAATCTCGGCCATACCATCGGCCATACGATTGAAACGGTATGTGCTGATCGTGATGTCCATCATGGTGAAGCGGTTTCGCTCGGCATGGTCGCCGCGGCCCGATTGGCCGCCGGGCGGGGACTGCTCAAGACAGAAGCAATCGAAAGAATAACCGCCCTGTTGAACAGACTCAATCTGCCGACAAGCGTCAGTGAAAAACTTCCGGTCGATAAGTTATATGAGACCATGAAACAGGACAAAAAAGTAAGGGCCGGCAAGATACGATTCGTCCTGCCGACGTCTATCGGTGATTGCAGTTTTGTGGATGACCTTAGTGAGGACGATATTAAAGCCGCGATAAAAGGACTAACCATTACGCGTTGATTCAAACCGCAATATATGATATAATATTTTTCATCGTAGCAAGTTCGATGGGTGCCACCTTTCTGTATTTCAGAGAGGTGCTTCTGGAAATTCTTAAGTAGGGCGGGCCTGTGGCCCGCGTTTTCACCTGGATTCATGGACAGGCAAAACGGCGGACACTGAACTGCTACGCCGCTGCAAGAAAGCCATTACGGACGTTGTCCCCGACGCGACGGTGATCCTGTATGGTTCGCGGGCACGGGGCGACGCCGGCGAGTATTCCGATTACGACATTATGGTAATAGTCAACCAAACAGTAAATATGGCGCTGAAGGAAAAAATCCTCGACAACATATTCCCCCTTGAACTCGAAACCGGCGCGGTGCTGACATATATCGTCTATAACAAAACCAAATGGGATTCACCCCTTTACCAGGTAGTGCCGTTACATAAAAACGTCGAGCGGGATGGTGTAATATTATGACTCAATTTGTCAACCACATTGAATCAATAATCTCCAGGCAAACTAACGGATAATACCATCACCTGCCCGGACAGACGCTGCTACCCGTCGTTGTTGTTTTGCAAGAAAGGTAAAACACATGCTAAATGAAGCCTCAATACGCTGGGCAGTCAAATTTATCCAGAATCATTCTGATGGGGATTTATTCCCAAAAATACTAGAAGTTGATGCTATAGCGGATAATATCGACACATTTATATCTCTCGTCGCAGATAAGGACTTAGCGTTAGCAAATTTATCTCCAGGTAATTGCAGGCGATTCATCGTCCCAAAAGATGAAATATCATATCGACAAGCAACCCAAATAGACCCACAAGATAGCATTATTCTCACTTCTATAATTTATCAATATGGACAAGGAATTGAAAATAGAAGGCTTGACGATAATATTGTTTTCAGTTATAGATATTCACCAGATATAAATCATGGCCTGTACTCCAGCCAAGAAGCATGGAATAAATTCTGGGGACAGGCATATAAAAAAAGTAAAAGCGCTAAAGTTATTTTGTATTGTGATATTGCTGATTTTTATAATCAGATATATCACCATACGGTTGAAAATCAATTAATAGAATCAGGATTTCCCAATCAAGCTATAAAATGGATAATTAAGCTATTGAGATCTACAACAGCAGGGGTTTCAAGAGGGATTCCCGTAGGTCCACACCCAATTCATCTGCTTGCAGAAGCGACCATGATTCCAATCGATAATAGTATCTCAACTCAAGGGTTTGATTTTATCCGATATGCAGATGATATAATATTTTTCTGCGATTCAAAGCAATTTGCAAAAAAAGCATTAGCGACAATGGTATCGGTTTTGGATAAGCAGCAAAGATTAATGCTTCAGAGACATAAAACCAAATTTTATAATCTGATCGACTTTAATTCTTTGTGTTCATCAATGATAGAGGATCGCCCTATCAGCGATGATGAAGATAGGATATTAAAAGTAATCAAGAAATATTCGGGGGGCGATCCATATAGAAGTATTTCCTACAATGAAATTTCAGAAGAAGACTGGAATTTGATGTCAGAAGAGATGATAGGCAAAATCATTCAGGAATATGTAACCCAGCCAGAAGTTGATTATATTCGCCTTAGATGGTTTTATAGAAGACTTACCCAAATAGGTCACCCCGGAGCAATAGAAGTTTCGCTTAGTGAAATTTCGAAACTTGGGCCATGTTTTGCCAACATTTGTTCGTATTTAGCATCTGTTCAACAGATAAACTCTGATCAATGGAAAAATATCGGAGCAAGATTATTGACATTGCTAGAAACAGATGAAGTCCGTAACAATGAATATTTTCGATTGTCTATCCTCAGTCTGTTTACTAAGAATCAGTACATCAATCACTTAACAAGCCTAGTACTGAATTTCTCTTCAAGCGAACCATTTGTTAGAAGAGAAATCTTACTTTCAGCTAAACAAAATGCTGCCTTTGATTGGCTTCGAGAACAAAAAGAAAATTACCAAACTATGGACACATGGCAAAAGATAGCTTTTATTTATGGTATTTCAGGGCTACCAAAAGATGAAAAAAAACATTTTATCAACTGTCTCAATTTTACTAGACCTTTTGAAGTGGTTCTAAGTAAATGGTCAAAAGGATAAAGCGACATCAGGCGTAGGCCGAACAATAAGTAGGGCGGGCCGTGCCCGCCATTTAGGGTTGGTTGCGATGGTATTAATAGAAAGGCATTGATCAAAACAACAATTCATGGTAGCCTGATAGCAACCGTTTTGAAGGTGATGGTTTGATTCAAGAGGTGAAACAATGATAAGCCCAAATGAGATACCCCAAGAGAGAATCGCGGCGTTTTGCCGTAAGTGGAAGATCAAAGAGTTGGCTCTGTTTGGTTCGGTACTGCGTGAAGACTTTGGGCCTGACAGCGATGTGGATGTTTTGGTAACTTTCGAGCCGGATGTCCCCTGGAGCCTGTTTGACTGGCCGGATATGACGGACGAACTGAAGGTTATTTTTGGACGTGAGGTTGATCTGGTTGAGAAGGCCGGGTTACGCAATCCCTATCGACGATACACAATTCTAACCACACGGGAGATTATCTATGCAGCCTGATGAACGCGATGTTTCCTACCTGTGGGATATGTTGGAAGGGGCACGAACCGTTCGTGATTTTACCGCGGGAGTGGGATTTCAACAGTTTATAGATGACCGGAAACTACAGATGGCCATTGAGAGAGCGGTTGAGATTGTCGGAGAAGCGGCACGGCGGGTGTCTGATGTGTTCCGAGAGACGCATCCGGAGATTCCCTGGCGAGGGATCATCGCACAAAGAAACGTATTGGTCCACGAATATGGCGAAATCAAACAGGAACGTATGTGGATAGTCGCTTCGAAACGTATTCCAGAACTCATCAGGCTACTTGAGCAATTGAGCCTTCCTGCCCCCCCCCCACCCGATCCGGAACCCGAAGTAATGTAACATGCGTAGGCCGGACAAAAAGCAGGACGGGCTGTGCCCGCCACTAAAGAAAAAATGTCGATGGAAAAAATAGATTACAAAAAAGAACTCAGGCACCTGTACAAGCCTTCCGCCAAAAAAGTTGACATTGTCGAAGTGCCGCAAATGAACTTCTTCATGATTGATGGAGAAGGAGACCCAAATACATCTCAATCATTCCAGAATGCTATTAACGTTTTATATCCACTTTCTTATACCCTGAAATTTATGGTCAAAAGAGGTGAAATGGAAATTGATTATGGCGTTTTGCCGCTTGAAGGTCTCTGGTGGGCGGATGATATGTCCTCATTTAGTGTAGAGAATAAAGAAAACTGGAAATGGACACTGATGATAATGCAACCGGAGTTTATTTCAGAAGAAATGGTCGAGAAGGCAATAGGCGAAGTAAGAAAAAAGAAAAATCCAATTGCGTTACCACTTGTGAGATTCGAATCCTTCACGGAGGGAAAGGCTGCGCAAATAATGCACATCGGGCCGTTTTCAGAAGAAGGGCCGACAATTGAAAAGGTACATTCATTCATTGAAGAAAATGACAGCCGGCGAATTGGAAAGCACCACGAAATATATTTAAGTGACATAAGGCGAGCAGCGCCAGAGAATTGGAAAACAATTATCAGGCAACCAATGTCATAAAAAAGTCTGACGGCGGGTCTATGGATAAGAAAAATATAATAAGGCGGCAATTCAATCTCCAGGCTGACAAATTCTCAAATTGGGCAATTACGCGTAACATAGAATATATGAAACGATATTATGAATTTTGCGGAATTGTTAAAGACGACATATTGCTGGATGTCGCGTGCGGCACAGGAGAATACGCCATTTTTTGCGCGCAAAAGATTAAGAATGTATGCGGTGTTGACCTATCGAGTAAAATGATTGAAGTTGCCGTGGAAAATGCCGGAAAATTGAAATTAGAAAACATATCATTCATAGCGCAGGATGTTTTGGAACTTCCATTCGAAAGCTGCCGATTTTCAATTGTGAACAGTAAATCAGCATTCCATCATTTTGTCGATCACAAAACAATTATCGTTGAAATGAAGCGGTGTTGTAAAAATGGTGGGAAAATCTCTGTGCAGGATATCATTGCATACGAAAACCCGGAGATTAATGACTATTTTGAAAAGTTGGAAAATTTAATTGATATTAGTCATAATAAAACCCTGTCCTTTGATTTCATAACCTGGCTATTTCGCGATAATGGTTTAGAAATTCTCCGTTCTCATACTATAAATATTGACTTAAATCTTCACGAATACATAAATCATGCTGTACAAACAGAAAAAAGACGAAAAGAAGTTAATGACCTTATTGATTATGGCGTTAATGATACTGAAATAACAAAACATTTTATTCAGAAAGAGGGCCAGTGGTATTTCAAAAGGAATGTCTTTCTGCTGCTCGGCGAGCGGGTGGCAGCATCTGATGCGTAGCATTAGGCGATGGCGTTTTATGATTGAATCTATTATGCGGGTTAAAACCACGGCCCTGACGTCGCCCGCCTTACTCGTATCTCATCGACAACAGCGTTACCAGTATGACTCACCAGATAGAGAACCAGTTCCGCGATTTCCTCCGGTTGGATCAGTTCATCTTTATTGATGTCCGGCCGTACTCGGCTGACCATCTCGGTATCCACACCGCCCGGACAGATAACATGCACACGGACATCGCTTTCTTTGAGTTCTTCCGCCATCGCGATTGACATACCTCTCATCGCGTGCTTGCTCGCTGTATATGCGATCTGCTTTGCGTATCCTTTCACACCCACCACAGACGATATATTCACGATGACTCCCGGCAGTGCCTGCCTTAACAGCCCCACCGCCTCACGGCAGAGAATAAACGCCCCTCGCGCGTTCACCGCCATCAGGCGATCCCAGTCATCTGTCGTTGTTTCTTCCAGTACACTCGAAAGGGTTATCCCCGCGTTATTTATCAGGACGTCTAATCGCCCGTATTTCTCCGCGACCGTTTCCATCAACTTGCGTATGGAATTTTCATTGCTTAATTCAACCGTACTTGCCAGAGCCTGCCCCCCTGCTTCTTCAATAGCCCGACAGGTTTCGTTTAACATTTCCGAATCACGAGCCGCCGCAACTACTATAGCGCCTTCTTTTGCCAGCGCGATCGCCACACTTCGGCCGATCCCCCGACTCGCTCCCGTTACCATCGCCACTTTATCCACCAAAGGTTTATTCATTATTACTCCTATGTTAAAATTTATCCCGGTCTCGCGATTCTGTCATTTCAGGCAGCGACCAGCGGGAGCGGATTTTGCCATCCACGCAGAACAGAAAAAGTGGCCATGCCACCTCCTGTATTACTTCCGGGTCCACTCATCCTGCCTTTTGCCGTGGTAGGTGGTCAGAACATACTTAAACTCCCGGACAGAACGTGGCTCCAGTTCAAGGGTAAATTTTACCGTATCGGCATCGACCTTTTCATATCGGCCGAAATCACCGCTTTTTTCCAGACTCCAGTGGAATGAGCTGAAATTGCGTTTAATCTCGATCTTGACAGCCACATCCCGCGTATTCTTAACCTTGACCTTGAAGGTGCGAATCTCATCCCAGCCCCAGATGTCGCGGTTATGGTTAAAGCGATAATTCGCCGTGCGATAATCCATCAGTTTCGGCTCGACCACTATGTTACTGACTGCGCCAAGGTTCAATTCCACATCCTCATCGACGGGAATATACTTAAAACTCGACTGCCCTTCATAAGAAAGATGTTTTTTCTTATCGACAGTGCGATATACCTTCAGCGCCCCACCGGGTATCGGCGTCTCGCCCAGCTTATGTTCTTCGTCATTCTTAAAACTGAGAAACCGCACAACCTTATCCCCATATTGCTGTTCTTCGTATTTATATAGATTCACCACCGGTACGTCATCGACCGTAAAGCTTGGCAGTCGCTTCGACCAACCGTTTTTGATCGTCTCGGTCCCCTCGATAGTATAGAGGAAATACTCACTCAGTCCTTCCTTCTTGATTTCTTTTGGCCGGGGGGCGAATGATAATTCTTGAACTGCGGAATCCAGCACCATCGCTTTTTTCATCCGTTCCTGCCTTACACTTACCGGCATTCCGCCCGCCATCCCAGGCATTATCCCCGGCCGACCGTATGGATACTGCCGCCGCGCCAACTCAGCGATTCTGTCCAGTATGTGCACTTTACCCACAATCAGGCGTGTTTGGGCGTTTTCGTAGTCTTCACCGCTGTTGTTGGTTACCCGCACATAGCCCTGCAACCTCATCGTCTTTTCGTCCGGCGTGAGCGTACCCATATAGAATGCCCGCCACGACAGCCCGCTCGTAAAATACGTAATCTCGACCGGCACCTTACCGCTTATACCACTCTGGATATTCCATAGCCCCAGATTCTTTACTCGCGGCGGAAATACCAGATCGCAGATGTCAATCTTATCCGCCTGAGCCTTGGCCAACATATCCAGACTCGTCGGATCGATCAGCGTATTAGCCCAGGAAAATTGTAACTTATTCGATCCCCGCTTTAGCGTCAGCGACCGGCTCTCGCGTGCCAGCGTCAGGTCAGCCGAGTTATAGATTGTAAGCTGCACCGTATCCCGCGTCGGCAGCGTTACCAGATCAACCTTCGCCTCGACAGCCGTGAACAGAACGGCCATAATCATCAATGTATAAAATAAACGTTTCATCATAAAACTCCTTTCGTTTCAGGGTGGCATGCTTTACGCGTAGCTTATGCAAAGCATAAGCAAGCTTAAGCATGGTTGTTTTTCGGTCAGCCAGATTTATTATCTTCTTTTTCCACCAGGCCGAATATTAAGTTGTTGATAGTGCATTTTTAGCTCCCTGACAGCCGGCCCGTCATCATTACGGGCGGGCAGTTTTATCTCGAATTGCAATGTGTTCGCGTCCTTAAGCTCGTATTCCATATCATCGCAATCGATCATCTTCCATTCACCGGGAATATTTTGGATCATAGTCAGGACAGCCGGTTTATCTTTGAAGTTCTCGATTTTGGCCGTAATCACAACATCCTTGTCATAAAGAACGAGTTTGGACTTGTTGTTATATTGTTTGTTTATGTCCCGGTCGCTCATTTTGCGTTGCGTTACAACGATGTCTCGACTGTCACCGATATATAGCTCCATCTTTTCGCCAATCGGCACCAGAGCGGTATGGTCTTCGCCGAGGAAGATGGTGCCCTTACTGCCGTCGTCCTGAAACAGACGCGCCTTACCCCCCCCACATCGCGAACTTGCCTAACTTACTCTCGGCGTTGTTTTCAATGCGGTAGCTGACAGGGATACCCACATTCTTATCGGGTACTTTTTCCGGGTCCCACGGCAGCTTTCGCGCATCGAACGTCCAGACCTTGGTAATCGGTACACCCGGTGCCTTGAGAAACAGTAATTGTTTTGTTTCTTCGTGAGCGATACCGCGTTCGAATGCCTCGCCGTAGTCGAGCAGTATCCTGGCCTTGTCGAAATCCTCACCCGAAAAGTTCCGTAGTATCAGGAAACTTTTCAGATCGACCTGCGTCTCTTCCTTATCCGCAACGGCCTTGTATGTAATCAGCCGGTCGATATTACTCAGCAGATAACTGATTCGCACTCGTTCTTCCAATGCGCCTTTGCTCGCGATTTCCCAGACCAGTGCCGCTTCGTTTGGCGGATAGCTCACATTCAGCAGTGTTACCTGCCCCGGATGATCGATCACTGCCAGGCGTATCGAATCGACATCGATACTGACCCCCTTCCAGGAGAAGTCCACCTTGTTCAATCCCTTCTGGAGCGTCAGCACCCGTTCTTCCTCTATTAGCGTCGCCCGCGGATTATCCAACCTGATAATCGTCGCCGCCCGCTCCGGCAGCGCCACCAGCTTGATCCGCCCCTGCACAACTCCGCTGCTGACCAACAGCAGCAACAGCAACGCAGACACAATTCGGATGTTTCTTTTAGCGTTCATAATTCAAACTCCTTTCAAAAAATTCGTAACAATTCGTTTTATCCGTGTTCTATAATTAGTACCTGTTGGGAAAACAAATTTGTCATTCCCGCGCAGGCGGGAATCCATCTTTTTCGCCAGTCTTGTAGGGTGCGATGTATCGCACCATTTCTTTATTAGGCCCAAAGGGCCGAAAGAGCGCATAGCCGGGTGGCGTAAGCCCCCGGACAGATTGCGACAAACACTATAAAGCCCTGAAAGGGCGAAAGAACGCAATCTATAAAAAGCGTGAACGGGTACTATTTTTTTTCTCCACCAGCTTGATTATAATAATACCTGCATCATCCACAACGTAACCAGCCGTACCAATTTTCCCCCGCGAAACGTGATCGAGCACCAAATCAAGCGCCTTGCGGACGTTTATCTTTCTGGGTTGAATAGCGACCACTGCTTGCGGCATAATTCCCGCAACTTCAAGTTCGTTCCACTGGACGACAATATTTTGACCGGTTTGTAAACGTAAGTCATCTATTGCTTTTTTAAAGGTTATATCATCACTCTCAAAATCAATCCTTATGTTCTCCAACCTGTTCATTACCTCGGCAAATATAGGATTTGCTGTGTTTGTGTATTCGAGTTTCCTTTTCTCCCCAACTAATTTTATTTCAATAACGTCTCCGGACAATTCATAGCCAGCTATTCCCAACTTGCCACCGGAAACGTATGACAGAACCAAATCAAGCACCTTGCGGGCATTCACCTGTTTGAGTTGAATATTAATTAAATCTTCCGGAGTAATACCCGCACATTCGAGATCGTTCCGCAAGACAACAATATTTTGACCGGTTTGTAAACATATGTCATCTATTACCTTTTTCAAAGCTATATTATCATAATTACAAGCAATCCATATATTCTCCATCCTGTCCAGAACGTAAGAATATCTTTGTTTTTGCAGGGATTTGTTGTCACGTTTCATTTTCTCGCCGGCTAACATTATTGTAATAATTCCTTTATCATTCACAGCGTAAC
>Ga0255424_1262_pt1 | contig 9740 bp, 7 predicted proteins | sample ANMaggSeSYBR02F3_FD_182670 | JGI IMG/M metagenome (GOLD analysis project Ga0255424, IMG submission 182670) | Sediment cell enrichment communities from methane seep in Santa Monica Basin, California, United Staets - ANME aggregate JGI... | ecosystem: Environmental > Aquatic > Marine > Cold seeps >... | reverse complement strand
AACGACAAGCATGCGCTTTGCATTGAAGGTTGTAAATTTTTTACCGAGCCATAATTCTTGATTAGTTACAATAATAAGAAATTTATGTCAAAAAAATTGTTTTGACTTTTAAGTTAATTCAATTTAATTTTTGAGTTTTATAAGGCTTAATGATAGTAATTGGGGAGATTTATATGACTGATTCTCTTACATACGCTGATGCAGGGGTAGATATAGACAAAGCAAATGCCCTGGTCGATAAAATTAAAGAAATAGCAGGACAAACCCCCAGAACCGGTGTTATAGGTGAAATAGGAGGGTTTGGGGGGGGCTTTTTTCGCTCAATATTGCCGGTATGGAAAAGCCGGTTCTTGTTAGCTCAACAGACGGTGTCGGCACCAAACTTAAAATTGCTTTTATGATGGATAAGCATGATACGGTTGGTATTGATCTTGTTGCAATGTGTGTCAATGACATTGCTGTTCAGGGGGCAAAACCGCTTTTCTTTCTTGATTATCTTTCAACAGGCAAACTGAAAACAGATGCTGTAACTGAAATCATAAAGGGAATTGCTGAGGGCTGCAGACAGGCTGTATGTGCTTTAATAGGTGGTGAGACTGCTGAAATGCCTGGATTTTACAGAGATAACGAGTATGATCTGGCTGGTTTTGCTGTAGGAATTGTAGATAACAGTAAAATTATTGATGGTTCCGAGATTCGTGCAGGTAATAAACTTGTTGGTATTGCATCAAGCGGGCTTCACAGTAATGGATATTCACTTGTACGCAAGATATGCTTTGATATTTTAAAGTTAAAAATTGATAGCTATGTGCCTGAGTTAGGCAAAACTTTGGGAGAAGAATTAATTACCCCAACGAAAATATATTCAGATATTCTTTATCGTATCTACAAAGATTTTCCTGTCTTAGGGCTTGCACATATAACAGGTGGAGGTATTGTAGATAATATCATTCGAATCATACCTGAATCCTGTAATGTTGTGATAAAAAAGGGAAGCTGGGATGTTTCTCCTGTTTTTCCATTTTTACAGCAAGCAGGCAAGATATCTGAAAAAGAAATGCTACGCACTTTTAATAATGGTATCGGTATGATAGCTGTATTGCCTGAAGAAGTTGCCCAGGATGTGCCTGAAAGACTCAGCGCTATGGGCGAAAAGAGCTATATTATAGGAGAAATTGTTGAAAGAAAAAATTCAGATAGTCGTATTAAATGGATTTAACCTAAATTGAGCGATTTTTTACTTGATCTGCGCCGATCTCTTGCGCATAAAGGCTTCGCAAAAATCCTCGACATATCCACGGGTATGCCTGCGGTTTTTGCAAATCTTTATGCATCAAGATCTCAGCACATATCTTCGCAAAAAATCGCTCAACTTAGGTTTAATTGCTTTCTTTTTATAACATGAATCACCTCCAAAACTCCCATTTCATATCTGCAATTTGTTTTATAGATCGTATAAAGATTTTTATGCCTGGTTATCGAGCAAGATATAGAATTGGTCAAGCAGCTCACATTATAGCTCGCCTGTCTATCTTACTCATTATTTTGGCTGCCGTTCCTGTTTGTGTTTGCGCTGAAATTCAGGATAAATTCTTTGATGATGATTTTGCAGAACCCTGGCATATCGTTGCAGACGAAATAAACTACGACAATAAAACCGATCAATATATTGCAAAAGATAATGTAATTATAACAAAAGAAGACAGAAAACTGACTGCTGATTTTGTTCGTTTTAATTACAGTACAAAGGAGGTTCTTGCGGTTGGTCATGTAATAATGACAGTAGGCGAGGATGTTTTAATCGGTAACCGCATGGAAATGGATTTGGAGGCTGAGATTGGGACAATCTATAATGGAACTGTATTTCTTAAAGAAAACCATTTTTACATAAAGGGTAATGAGATAAAAAAGCTGGGGAAAAACAGCTATTTTGTTGATAGAGCCAGCCTGACGTCATGTGATGGTGAAAGCCCGCCATGGAAAGTTACTGGAAAAAATCTGAAAGTTACGCTGGAGGGTTATGGTTTTATTAGCCATGCAACTCTTTGGGCAAAAAAGATGCCTCTCCTTTATACTCCTTTTCTCGTTTTTCCAGCCAAAAAAAAACGCCAGTCAGGTTTACTGCCGCCACAAATTGGATATTCAGAGCGAAAATGGGAGGAATATAATCAGCCTTTTTATTGGGCTATAAATGAAAGCTCGGATGCAACCTTTTATTTATACCACATGGGGCGTCGTGGAGACAAAGTTGCTTTTGAATACAGGTATGTTTTAGACAATGATTCTAAAGGGACTATGATGTACGACTTTTTGAAAGACAGAAAAGTTGATGACGGTACCCAATACTTTGAGGAAACAGGCATTTTGGAATCCAGTAAGGAATGGGGTTATAGATCGGATAGCGTGTTGCGACCCAATACCGACCGCTACTGGTTCAGATGGAAGCATGATCAGGCCATGCCCTTTGGTTTTTTTGCAAAATTGGATATCGATATTATTAGTGACCATGATTACCTGCATGAATTCAAAAATGGATATACAGGTTTTAAAGAAACAAGTACTTATTATTCTGATAATTTTGGCAGAGACCTTGATGAATATGATGATTCCACAAGGGTAAACAGTTTGAGCATTAACAAGATCTGGTCACAATATAGTCTTAATGCAGAGTTGCGATGGTATGATAATGTCATTAATCGACGTCAGGGGGGTATGGATACAACTTTACAACAACTGCCTCTGATCGAGTTTGATGCATCAAAACAGAAAATATATGAAACACCTTTTTATGTAGATTTTGATTCTGAATATACGTACTCTTACAGTAAGGATGGAAACAGGCTGCATAGCCTGGATTTGCATCCAAGATTTTATCTTCCTTACAATTTCGGAAGTTATTTTACTTTTGAGCCATCTTTCGGCGTCAGAGAGACAGCCTGGTATGTTGATGACTATTCAGATGGGTCAGTAGAAACAAATAAGATATTGAACAGGCAGATTTATGATATAAAATTGGATCTATTTACTGAAATTTATAAGATATACAATATAAATGGAAAGAATATAAACAGAATCAAACATTCAATTAAGCCGCAAATTATTTATGATTACACACCTGAGCAGGACCAGGAAGAATATCCGGACACTATTGAGAAAAACAACCTGGTTACCTATTCAATTACAAACACTTTTACCTCAAGATCAAAGGAAAATACGGAAGAGAAAATTGAAGGAGCTGAGGATGAAGAAAATGATGAGTCGGTAAGTTATAAGTATAATGAGTTCTGCCGTTTCTTGATAGAACAGAGTTACGATATTGGTGAGGCAAGGGATGACAATCTTGAGCCGTTTTCTCCCATTTACGCTGAACTTGAGCTTTTACCTGCAAAATATTTGTCTTTGCAGGCTGATGCAGAATGGTGCCAATATAAAAATTCTTTCCTGACTCGTAATGTTGCAGTAGCTTTATCGGATTATCGAGGGGACAGGTTGTTTGTTGAACACAGATATGCACTTGATTTAAGAGAGTCTATTTATTATAATATTAATTTAAAAATGTCGGACAGTCTTGAAGTATTTGGTGAATATGAACGTAATATATATGATGGTAGTGATATAAAAACCGTTATCGGGTTTTTATATGAATCACAGTGCTGGTCTATCAGGTGCTTTTACGAAGATGAAAAGGAAAGTGACCGCAGATATGGATTTATAGTTAGTCTTTATGGGTTAGGAGAGATAGGCACCGAATTATTAGGCAGTCATGTGGAAGAAGCTCCAGGATTATCAGGCGGTCGTATGGAATGATTTCGTTGAGATAAGCAAGAAAAAAACTTGACATAAGATAATTTGTGATGTTATTGGTTCACTGCCTGAGACCAATGATTTGCTTAATATTTGTTGGGTTATTGGGCGTTTTAGTAAATTTTTAGTATCGTCCGTCATCCCCATTCCAATGTAAAGTAAGGATGGGCTTTTAGTTAATGCCTGAACGAAAACTGCTAATTTTCCCAATTTCTGCGTCAGGCTTAAATTTTAATCCTCAAAATACTCCATGTATTCCTGCGGTTAAAATTTGCGCCTTCCTTGAACTTGAAAAAATTTTCTAGTTTTGTTCGGGCACTAGTATGGATAAGCAACAGGTTGTGAGGAAGATATGAGAAAGAAAACAGGAATTTTATTTTCGTTATTGGTGCTGATTATATACAGCTCTGGAGCATTGGCAGCAAATCAGGAAGGCTTTTCGCTTTCGGATTCCGATTGTATTAAATGTCACGAAAAACAACCTGCGACAATAGCTGCCAGCGGGGATAAGCATAAAACAGAAGTCGGCTGCCTGGATTGCCATACAGAGCATCCTCCTGAGGGCAAAAATCCTATTCCTGAGTGCAGTGTATGTCATAGCGACAGCCCTCATTATGCTCTTGAAAATTGTGGATCATGCCATTCAGATACTCATGCTCCTCTGGAATTATATATAGAAGGCGAAGTATCAGCTCCGTGCCTGACATGCCATGAAAAGCAAGGAGTTGAAGTTAAAGAGAATCCCAGTGCTCATACAAATCTTGCCTGCAATGCATGTCATACAAAACACCGTTATATCCCGGAATGCATGGAATGCCATGAAAAACATACCGAAGATATGAACGTAGATGCCTGCCTTTCATGCCATCCCGTACATATGCCACTTGTTATAGCTTATGATCAGGAAACACCTTCGCATTACTGTGCCGCCTGTCACGGCGAGGCATATACGTTGTTGAACAATAATGCGACCAGGCATAAGGATTTATCATGCGTCTATTGTCATAGAGATGTTCACAAGATGGTTCCGTCATGTATTTCATGTAAGATACCCCATGGCGAACCCCATCCGGCTAAGATGTTAAAGAAATATCCTGAATGCGGGCAATGCCATGGTATAGCCCATGATTTGAAAAATTAATGGAGGTGATGTAGATGAAGCGTGTAAAAAAGGGAGTCATAGCTTTTAGTGTTATAGCTATTGCGGCGCTATTACTTGTTGCCGTGGGATGTCAGAAGGCCGCAGTGACAGCGCCTGTTGGAGCTGAGGAAGCGGCAACAACCGATGTAGCCAAGAAAGAAGAGAAAAAGGTCGCCAAACTAGCTAAACTATATGATATTCAGCCTCAGCCTCTTCATTCAGTAGCTGAGTGTGCACAGTGCCATGTTGGTGTATTTGACCGAATTAAAGATGCTGGCGGAAAACATCAGATAGAATGTGTTGATTGTCATAAGGAGTTCCATGTTTTTAACCCCAAAAAGCGTCCATATGAGACAGCTATACCGAAATGTGAAACCTGTCACGGGGTATTTCACGGCGAAGGTACAAAAGAAACTCCATTAGTGGATTGTGGTTCATGCCATACGGATCCACATGCACCACTGATTATTCCCGGCGTAGCGTTAAGTAATAATGCCTGTATGTCTTGTCATACAGAAGAGACCAAACAGATCACTGATAATGTCAGCAGACATACAACAGAGGTTGCATGTTCGGATTGTCATCACGTAAAACATGGTTATATACCCAAATGTAATGAATGCCATGAATCCCACAGCCCTGGCTTTGAGATGGATGATAATGTTTGTATGAGCTGTCACCCTGTTCATATGCCCGCTATGATAACCTATAGCGAGAAGGAAACGTCAAATATTATTTGCGCAGGCTGCCATAATCAGGCATATGACTTACTGCAGAAGAATTACACTAAGCACACTGATGTTAAGTGTTCGGAATGTCATTCAGCACATAAGAGAATACCGCTATGCAGCGAATGCCACGGAATGCCTCATTCAAAGAAGATGATGCAGGATACAGTCAAGTGCGCTGATTGCCATGGTATAGCTCATAATTTACCTGTAAATTAGTTAATCTCCTCTTCTACATAATATGGTAGAGGATGAAAGTTATTAAAAGTGTTATTTTATACCTAAATTGAGCGATTAGCTGTTAGTCATTTGCGTTTAGCTTTGAAAAATCAAGACATTGCATTAATTAGAAATTGCACCCAATGGGTGAAAGTTTATAAAGGCTAATTGCTCAACTTAGGGTTATATAATAGATACAGCCGAATCACCTTTAGTGTGGTTCGGCTGTTGTTTTTTGAACCTGGTTCCTCAGTCCATTGAGGAACCATGAGAAAGAGTGATTTGAAGAGAAAAGGCTCGCTTGGCTGAAGTCTGAGCTGACATCCCCTCCAGGGCTCGGCCTAAGGAACGTGGACGAATTAACTTCCACAAGTAGGCGCATAGATTTGGGTCAGATTTGTTCGATCTCAGATCACAAAAGTTGATGGAATAGCAGGCTATTTTGATATTTTTGTGATTTGAGATCGGGCAAAGGTGGCCTGAATCTGTGATGCATAGTTGGGGAAGTTATTTCGTCCACGTTCCTAATTATCTTTTTGGTAGTATCAAGTTAATTGTGTAAAATTATTAAAGGCCGATTCTTTAAAGAATGGCAGGTTGTTACGCACTTTTCCTATTGGGTTTGATCGCCAATGTAGTTCCATCTTTAAGCAAATAAAAGTCAGGAGCGTGTAGCAGGCCCGCTCCTCTGCTACTATTTCCATGGACTTTGTTCTACGTTTAAATTCTTTGTTGAGCCGTTCAATTATGTTTGTGGTTCTTAATGAGATCCATTCTTCTTCAGGAAAGTTAAAAAAAGTCAAGCGCGCATCTATAGAGGTATCAAGACATTTTACCGCTGAGGGAAGATCTTTCTCCCAGCGGTCTACAAATTTATCAAAAAACTCCTTGGCTTTCTTTTTTGATGAGGCGTAAAAAATGGACCGGATATCGTCTGCTACAGCTTTTTTTAACTTTTTGGGCACTTTGGCCCAAACATTCTTAGCTACATGCACTTGGCATCGCTGTACTTTGGCATTAGTAAACTCTTCCTTAAATACCTGTTCCATGCCTGGCAAGCCATCCATAATACCCAGAGTCGCCTCTTGGGAATTGAGCCCTCTGTTCTTTAAATCCTTAAAAAATTCACGCCAGTTAGAGGCTGATTCCTTGTCTCCGGCCTGTAGTCCCAACACCAGTTTTTGCCCTGTCTTTTTAACACCAATGGCAACTAAAACAGGAACTGTCTCAATGCTTTTCCCGATACGCATATCAAAGCAAACACCGTCTACAAAAATATACTTAATCGATTCTTCTGATAAATCACAAGTGCGCCACTTCTCTGCTGCTTCTACCAGTTCATTCTCTCTGATATCTACTCTAATCTCATAAAGTTGCTCAGGCTGCTCATTAATTTCCTTGAAAATATTTACGACTTCCGTTACACTACTTTCCAGTTTCATGGGCGCTTCTCCTTTCTTTTTTGGTTTATGAGTAAAACCCTTTTAAAGGAAAAGCGCCTTTTTTTCTACCTGTTTTAAATTTTACACAAAGGATTATTCACTACCATCTTTTTCAGAGTGACATTTGAAGCAGCCGGTGCCTGCGTAAATACCATTATTACCAACGACCATATCTGTATAATCCCAACGGAGCATATCGCTATAAGGACTGCCGTGCGCTCTGTGGCAAGACAGACACATAACCATGTCATTGTCCGGGTATACTACGTTAGTTTCAAATCCGCTTAAGATAGGTCTTGCTACAGGAACAATAGGATCGTAGCTTGTATAACTTGCACACTCTCCAGTTCCAAGTACCGCATCAGATGGATGTCTAATCCAACTACTTCCGTCTTGCTGATCATGGAAATAGCCGTGACAGCCGGTACAAAAAGCGGTCATGGTGTTTGCAGTAGCTCCAGCGAAGCCAAAACCACCATCATCATCGGGATTTACTTTTCCAAGATAGTCGTTGTGAGTGTAGGCAGTCGGTTGATATTCCCAGTCATCATCTTCAATACCTACAACACCATCACCCTCTCCATCATCATGTCCAGAAAGGAACCTGAACCAACCATTTACTTCTAAAGCAGGAGCGCCATCAGCCTGTTGAGGGGCGTGGTGTTTAGGCTCACGGTGACAGCCTTCGCATCCAGTATCGACTGATGTGTTAAACAGAGAGACGTGGCAAGTACCTGGGGTAGTGCAACCAGTTGCGTCACCAGGTGCTCCACCATTTAATAAGTTATCAATACTCATAGAAGGAATTCCCTTTACATTGTGACCATTCCTTCCGTCCACAGTAGCCCAATAGAAGTTACCACCAGCCAAGGTATTACCTCCAACTCCATAGGTTGGTTCAGTCGCACTAAAGACAAAAGGACGGCTGCCTTCAATATTGGTTCCAGTATGGCAACCCACGCAGCTACCCCTTGTCAGGTAGGGTATAGGATCGGTGCCGTCTAATGTATTGCCGTCTAATGCAGGGTTATAAATCATGTGGTTGCCATCCTGGCTGTTGTGCATTGTATGGCAGCCAGAGCACGGACCGGTTACTTTTGCATAAGTTATCCCACCTCCACAAAGTAGCAGGGATATCGCCATTGCCAAACTCCATGATAATATTTTTTTTCTTTTCATAAACATAGTTTCCTCCTTTTTATAAATCCACGGATTATGCTGATTGTTTTTTTGTGAGTTATCGGGTTTAATTTTTCGAACTTTTATTGATTTAAAAAGCAAATGTTGTGCCAGATAAGAAGCAAGCGTTGCACCAGATAATATTTATTTTAGCGAAGTTGTTAACATGCTGTAATCATTGATTATTAGAATAGATATTTTATTTCATTCTCTATTTATAAAATAATTACAAAATCCGATTTTAGGGGAAAAATTGCAAAAATTGGTAATAAAAAATTGCAAAAATTGTAAAAGTTCATCGAGGAATTAGCCAGCAATTCTAATTATGAGTTTAGCTCAGCTTCATAAGGAAGCTTCAGACATTTTCATACTCCATCAAATTTTGCTGCAAATCGATAACTATTTAATATTATAAGATATCTTTTCTATAGACAGTCGCATTCATTTTTGATATTGGAAGATGTTGATTTACATCTTTATTATCCAGAAGGATCGAATGCGCTGTTCCGAAGAGATAGAAAATAAAATTTTACTCAAACGAAAGCTCACAGAGTTTTCTTTTGACAATATGGTGAAACATTTTCGCTCTTTGATATCTGATTTCCCAGACAAGCGTACCGGGTCAAATACTTGTTACACCATTGAAGATGCGGCATTAGGCGCTTTTTCTGTTTTTTTTACTCAGAGCCCATCTTTTCTGGCATTTCAAGATACTATGCAAAAAGCAAAAGGGAAAAGCAATGCTCAATCTCTATTCGGTATGCAAAAAATCCCAAGCGATAATCACATCAGAGACTTGATGGATGTGGTTCACCCTTCCTATGCATTCCCTATGTTTTCATATATTTTTAATGGACTAAATGAATCAGGTTATCTGAATGTATTTCGTTCCTTCAATGGTAACTTGTTATCTGCATTTGACGGCACGCAGTATTTTTCTTCGAATACGATTCATTGTGAAAACTGCAGCAAAAAAGAACATAAAAACGGAACGACAACTTATTTTCACACTGTTGTTACTCCAGTAATTGTGGCGCCGGGGAATAACAAAGTCATTCCGTTACAACCGGAATTCATCACACCGCAGGATGGACACAAAAAACAAGACTGTGAGAATGCGGCGGCCAAACGTTGGATTCGCCAATACGCACCGATGTATAAAGAGCTTGGAATCACCGCCCTAGGCGATGATTTGTATTGCAAGCAACCGTTATGCATTTTGATGTT
>Ga0255424_1260_pt1 | contig 9853 bp, 4 predicted proteins | sample ANMaggSeSYBR02F3_FD_182670 | JGI IMG/M metagenome (GOLD analysis project Ga0255424, IMG submission 182670) | Sediment cell enrichment communities from methane seep in Santa Monica Basin, California, United Staets - ANME aggregate JGI... | ecosystem: Environmental > Aquatic > Marine > Cold seeps >... | reverse complement strand
GTATCCAATTGAGGCTTATGCCTCATGATTTTTCAAAACCGGCCAAAGGATCTAACGGAGTGGTGTGTCCGGATTAGGCCTAAATAATGTCAATGACCAAAATATGAATATTTTAAATGATAAAAACATCGTATTACCCACGCAGTAAGAAGTTGACTCGTGTACAAAAGGGAATAGAAAAATCACTGGATGCCTACCAGAAAGGACTCCTACAACTCGAAGAAAACTACCGCAGACGGTGCAAGATGGCCTATCCTAACAAAGACAGGGGTAAGTTCTTCATTCTTCACACACGGATTATCGTTGTCAAGAATGAAGAGCTGACACTTTTTCTGGTGCGAGATGGAGAGGACAAGCGAAAAAAATCACAATTTTTTTCATGGAGAGGTGTTTTTTCTCTTGACCCGCCCTTTAATGGGTACCCGTCGTCCTTATTTTAGAATTGAAATAACCTTGATGTTTGGAACGGATTGTAATAAAACCAAAAAATTTTAAAGGATTAATAAAAAATCATAAAGAACGGCGCTATACAATTTAAAAAATTATATTCTTGGGGCAGCATGACTATTAAGACAATTATGGAGACATGTGAACCGCGACAGGACATTTTAAGGGGAACATTTAATCCGGAAATATTTACAGCCTCAATAAGCGAGGTTCTGCGTTATTACAATGGTCATAGCTCTGGAATGCATCCGATGTATACAGATGCGCAACAATTTTTTCAGGAAACAACCTATCCCACAGATGGATTGAAGATGGTAATCTTCGAGGTTTTTGCTCGTCTGGCAGGCGATAACACTGTTCCGGCGATTCACAGGCTTGAAACAGCTTTTGGGGGAGGCAAAACGCATACTCTGATTGCATGTGCTCACATTGGTTTCAAAGGAACTGAAATATCTTCTTTTACCTCTGATCTGATATCAGATGAATATCTTCCAGAACCCGGCTCTGTTGCTATTGTTGGAATTGCCGGAGATGAACTGCCTGTGCATAAACCAAAAGGATCTGTCCTCCTTCCATATACTTTATGGGGTGAGATTGCATTCCGGATCGGCGGTGAATCTTTATATATGGAAATAGAGGAAGAAGCATCATCATATGCATCTCCGGGTAAAAACTATTTTGATAAGGTTTTTGGAAACAGAAAAGTCCTGCTAATGCTGGATGAGTTGGCTCAGTACACAGCGAGGCTCGCTGCTGCGCATCCTGATGGCGCTGATCAACTCGCTGCATTTCTTATGGGGCTTCATGGCTACGCAAGAACTAATCCCAATATAGCTATTTTATTAACACTGGCAAGCGCCACAGATGCTTTTGCAAACCAGACCGAACAGTTGGCTAAACTTCTTGGCGAAGTAGTTGGAAAAGATGTGACCAAAGATGCAGCCCTTGGAATCGGCCAACAGGCTATCGGTAGTATGACCAGTGTCGTTTTTAGAGATGCTACCGCAATTGTACCTGTCCAGGCAGCAGAAATATCGCGAGTACTTGCAAAGAGACTGTTTACAAAAATTGATACGAATGCGGCTCAGGAAACAGCTAAGGCATACGAAAATCTATACCGGAAAAATATTTCCCTTTTACCTGATGAGGCGACGCGTACAGATTACAAAGATAGAATGATATCCCTATACCCATTTCATCCGACCTTGATTAATTTTTTAAATCATAAGCTGGCTGTATCGGAAAACTTTCAGGGAACCAGAGGTGTATTGAGAGTATTGGCTTTGGCTGTTAGAAACCTGTGGAAAAAACAAGTGAACATTCCCATGATCCACGCTTGCCATATAGATTTTAGGGATGCGCGAACGGTCAATGAAATTATTGGTCGTACAGGAAGCGGCGATCTTTTACCTGTTTTGAATGCTGATATTGGCGGAGCTGATACAGATCAAATTGATGGTGGACGCAGCAATGCTGAAATTGCAGATCAAAAAAATCCGCATCCGGAACGATGGCCAATGTACGAATATACTTGGAAAACAATTTTTTTACACAGTCTGGTCGGCAGGGATTCAGGTCTTTCCTCAAATCTTTTTGGACTAACTGAACAGGATGTGCTGTTTAATGTGGCTTTCCCCGGGTTGACACCACCTCAAGTGAATGAAGCATTAAAAGAGATCAGCAATAGCGCTTTCTATTTAAGATTTAACCAGGGACGTTACTACGCAAGTCTTGAACCTTCAGTAAATATTGCATTGGCTAAAATAAGAAGAACACTTGGCAATGAGGAGGTTGATGATCTTTTAGATTCAACAGCGAGAAAAATTATCAAGGCAGATATCAAAACTTTCCAGGTTGTGTACGATGTGACAGCGCCCGAACATATTCCGGATAACAAGGGAAAACCTGTTTTGGCGTTGATATCGCTTGGGGCAAAATCAATTGATGTTGAAGAATGTATCATATTTGCAGGCATTAATATTCCAAGAATAGAACAAAATTTAGTCTTTATGCTTATCCCTGATACAGTTACAGTTACAGTTAAAGCTGATAAACCGTCTCAAACAACTATTTTTGGAGAAGCCGATTCTGCGTCTTTAAAATCTTTTAAAACGTTGAGAGACTTGGCCCGCACTGTATTGGCCATGCGCAGATTGAATCAAAATCCACAAAATCATGGTATCAATCCGAATAAATTAAATGAAGATAATTTTAAAAAACGATTCAGTGAAAGAGAAAATGCGCTAATCACTTCTGTGTCTGCAAGTTACCATAGCTTGTGGTTTCCTTCGGCAAGTGGACAAATAATAGGCAAAGAAATCAAGACAAGCGGAGCTGAAGGGGGCGAATCAATTTTAGAACAGATTCGTAAAACACTTCTTGATGAAGGAGAACTTGTAACCTCGGATCATACAACACAGTCTGACCTGTCCAACCTTAAAAAAATATTTCTATCCCGGCAGGATGTTGTGTCTGTAAAAAAACTAAGAGAAAATTTTTCCAGAATACGAAAATGGCCTATTCTTGAGTCTCCTGTTGTGCTTGATCAGTTGATACGTGCTGGAGTTTCCAAGGGGGTATGGTGTGTTTTCCGGATGGGAACAGACGAAAGTGTCAAGCCTGATGAGTTCTACAGTCGGGAAGGTAAGGAATTACCGTTTAACGTTGATTTAACAGATGCATATTCTATCTTAACACCGGAAGGGGCAAGACAACGGGGATGGTCGGAGCAAGACAAAATAGATCAAAATAAGATTAAGGATTATGTTAAACAAATCGCAGTAGAAAAAGAACAGGTCAAAATTTCAGAACTTGTTGATAGTTTTAAACAGAAATATGGTGATGTTCCTGATAAAGCGATAAATGAGGCAGTTGCCGGTATTGTTCAGGATGATCGTTTAATGGCCTGCAAGGGAGAGCTTGAACAGCAAGAGAAACCTGAACTTATTTCAGGAACAGGTGCCATGTTTTACCAGCCTGAACCTGAAGATGTCATCATTACCAAAGCAAAGGCTTCAGAAAAGGGATGGATAAAAAAGACTGACAACGAAATACACCTTGGCAGCGCTGATGATACAAAAGTTTTATTTCAGATGCTGAAACGGATCGGTTCAATATATCAACGCGGTGCAAGCACTACCATAGATATGATGAGCATGCATGAACTGATTCTGCCAAAAGGTGGAAAAATTCGAATTGATTTAACGGAAATACCTCCAGAGTCTGTCAAAGACTTAAGTGAACTGTTTGAAGTATTGGCCGGGCTTGTTAAAATGGGAGATGATACGATAATTGAGCTTGATATAGACAAACCCCAGGATGATTGTCCGTTTATCAAGGAAATTCGCAAAGCGATTAAGAGATAGGTTTTAAATTATATGTTAACCAAAAATAAAAAGATAAAAAATATTGGTTTGCACTACGCACAAAAAGTGAAATCCGAGTTGTCAAAAGCGCCGTGGATACTAAGGATCACTGATCACAGGGATAAGGCATCTCCTGTTTTTATAGTGAAAGAAAGAATTATGCCTGATCAGCGAACTGATACCCAGGACTTAAAAGCGCCCAGGTCGATCAGGTCGATTCTGAAAGAACGCGGGATAATCTATGGTCAGTCTCAACGCAGATGTTTGCCGGTCATCAGTATAATACTTGCCCGAATTAATAATCATGCTGATATTCCGCTGGAACTTCAGCAATATATCAATAAGAAAAGAATTACATTTCGAGGCAATCTTCCTTTGGATTTTGAAGCAGGTTATAAACTGGTTCTGATTTTCAAATTGCAGGAACGTCTAAAAGAGATGGATCGTGTGGAATTGATTGCCAGGCGGATAGACCGATTCACTATGGAAGAATCCAGTTACTGGTATTCAAGAATTTCACATTTTAGCGATGCTGCCAACCGATGGGCAATGGCCGGCATGAAGACAATGCTGTCAGGTCATCCAAAAGATCCAAATGTTGAGAAGATGCTGGAGGATTTTAGACAAAAATATTGAGCTGCAAGACAAAAGGAAGAATATGAACAATTCTTTTCAAGATGATATGAGACTCATAGAGGCGGGGTTCCCCTGCCACCAGGTTGGAGCTGAAACACAAAGAGAGCGAGGCGCCAGTTCAGCATTGCCCCCATTATATTATCTGCATGTATGGTGGGCGCGTCGGCCATTAACGCCAAGTCGTGCGGCAATACTTGCATCTTTATTGCCTGCTGATACTGATCCGGATTGGTTCCTCAGACAGTTGGGAATTGAAAAAAAAGTGGTTGAGATCAATGGGGTTGAATGGACGTTAACCGGAAGGTTACTTGATAAAATAAAAAAGAATGAGAATGATCAAGAAGTTTTGCCTGTTGATACCTCTGTTCTGGCTTTGTTGGAGAAAGAAAATGAACGACGAAGGAAAAATAGATTAGTTATTAAAAATCTTAAATCAACAGATTCATCTTTGGCTAACGAAATTATATTGACACAATGGGAAAAGGATTCAATTGAGATTCCAGCCCCATTCCCGGCAATAGGTACCACGTTATCGGTAATAATTGTATCAGCAAATCCAGCGCAGGTTAATGAACGTATTCAATTCGCAAAATTACCAGGGATTAAACAAATTTTAGGCAAAGAGTTAAAATGGGATGCTGAAGATTTATACGGCTATAAGCGAGCATTTACAAATTCACCCCAATTTACAAAGAATCCTAAAGTTGTTCTTGATCCAACATCTGGCGGAGGTTCTATCCCGTTTGAAGCCTTACGTCTCGGTCACAAGGTAATAGCAAACGAACTAAATCCTGTTGCTTCAGTTATACTCCATGCAACGCTTGAATACCCGGCAAAATTTGGCGCCAGTTTAATTGAAGATATTAAATATTGGGGTGAGAAGTTAGTTGATCATGTTGCAAAGAAAATGGACGATATAACTCCATTTTCACCTCTTCCTCAACAAGAAAAGATGCATCTTCAAACCCATTGTAAGAAATGTCCTGAAGTAATACCGCAGTTTGATACAATAGAGTACGACCAAATTGGTTTAATCTACTGCCGCCAAGTCACCTGTCCACATTGCAATGGAGATGCCCCCTTGTTGAACACATGCTGGTTGAGTAGGGTGTCTGGTAAACAATGGGGCGTAAAAATCATACCTGATGGAAAGCCCAACAATGGAACAGTCCGTTTTGAGACCTATCGTATTTTTAAAGAAAAAGGCCCAAAAGGAGAAGACCCCGGTTTTGCGACTGTAAACAGAGGGGTTGGACTTTGCATTCACTGTAAACATGCTATAGATGCCGATGAAATAAAATTTCAAGCTCGTGGTGAATCATCCACAGGAAAATGGAAAGATCGCCTTTACTGCGTCGTAGCTGTCCGGTTTCAACCAAAGCTGGATAAAAATGGAAAACCGCAAAGATTTAAAAGCGGCGCGAAAAAAGGAGAAATAAAAACCGAAAAGGTCAGATTCTTCAGACCATCCAATGAGAAAGATTTATCCGCATTAAAAGAGGCGGATACACGATTGAAGGATAACTGGAATCGTTGGGATGAGGCTGGGTTGATACCAACGGAGACTATCCCGCTTGCACATAAGACAAAAGAACCTTTAAGAGTTGGGATGACTCGCTGGTGTGATATGTTCACACCACGTCAATTATTGGGACACCTTACCCTTGTTGAAGAACTGAATCGTTTGAAACCTCAAATCATTGATGAATTGGGTAAAGAAAAAGGTAAGGCTGTTGTTACTTATCTTCAGTTCGCTATTGATAAAGGGGTTGATTATAATTCGCGCTTAACTACATGGGAAAACACAAGATGTATTGTAAAGCATGTTTTTGCGAGGCATGATTTTTCAATAACATGGACATTTGGAGAGATGATTTTTTCTGGTTGCAATTCTGGATTCTCGTGGTGTCTTTCTCAAATACTTGATGCATATAAAGGGTTATCCATATTAGCTCAAAATGATAACGGAGAACATCCTGACTTAACTATATACAATAAAACTGCTGCTCATATTCCCCAAATTTCAGAAAAATCTGTAGATTTGATTTGTATGGATCCACCTTATTATAACAACGTTCAATATGCAGAATTATCCGATTATTTTTATGTATGGCAAAAAAGAACACTAAAAGATTTATATTCAAATTATTTCACTCGCAGACTCACGAACAAACAAGATGAAGCAGTAGCAAATCCAGATCGAGATGGAAGTAATGAAAATTCAAAAAAAGCATATGAAAGAATGATGGGTGAGGTTTTTTCAGAATGTAAAAGGGTTATAAAAAGCAATGGACTGTTGACTATAATGTTCACTCATAAATCACAAGACGCATGGGAAGCTCTGACGCATTCCTTAATTACAAATGGTTGGATAATAACTTCATCTGTGCCTGTAGAATCAGAAGGTACATTTTCAATGCATCTAATGGAAAAAGCAGGTGCAGCAAGCTCTGTTTTCCTGTCATGCCGAAAACGCTTAACAAAATTCTCAGAACCCGCAACCTGGAGCGGCTTTGGCGGAACCGGCGTTCAGCAGAAAATTCGACAGGGTGTAAAACAGGGGCTTGAAGAATTCAAGGTATTAAAACTCAACCCCGTGGATGAAATGGTTGCAAGTTATGGCCGGGCTTTAAGGGTGCTTTCTGAACAATGGCCTGTTTTAGATGGTGATGAACCGGTTGGGCCTGTCAGAGCAATGAATGAAGCCAGTCGGGTGGTTGCTGAAAACCAGATTTACAGGATAACTGACGGTCAATTGAATGTTGAGGATCTGTCACCTGAAGCATCCATGGCGCTTACCTTGTATGGAATTTATGGCTTAAAGGAATTTTCTTATGATGAAGCATTAAGCTTATCCCATTCAGTAAATATCAGGCTGGAAACAAAGACAGGCGGATATACATCTGATGGACGTTTTATCGGCATTAATACACAGTCAAACACTGGCAAACGACCCAGGCGGGCCAAAGCAGAAGATGCCGGATTTCATGCGCCCCTTATCAAAAAAGGATCAAAGCTCAGATTGGCAAGACCTGATGAACGTAATCAAAAACGGATTGAAAATCCCCAAACCGAATGGGATATTCTCCATGGACTGATCATGAATTTTCGTAAAGGCGATATTCCCGTAGCTCGCGCTTATCTATCCAGGCACGCTGAAGGCAAAGAAAACCTGATAAAAAATCTGATTAACGTATGGGCATCCGAGATGACAGACGAAGAGCTCAGAAAAGAAGGGAATGCGATTATTTTTGGAATATAGGGAACGTCCATCCTAAAACTACCAAGGGGAAGTTAGGGCAGATATCTCATATTATGTTATGGAAATCCGTTTTAGATCAAAAAACATGGCACGAGTTTTTTTGTTTTTATCTTTTTCAGAAAAGTGTTGAAATCCATTTTTTTGGTAAAACTTAATAGCCTTTTGGTTGTCATTGTTGTATGCGTCTACAGTTAGAAAACGGCAACCTGTCCGGTTTCGTGTAATAAAAAGACGCTTAACCATGTTAATAAGATGCGAGCCAACTCCGAGGCTCTGGAACGGAAGGGAAACTCCGAGTCGAGTAATTTTTACGGATGGAAGGAATGGATATCTTTTATTTTCAGGGAGGTCAGGGATTTGACTAAATTTTTTCAGACGAATTGAATCATTGCATAAATCGGGGTTGGTTCTAACTTCGGCCATTTTGCCTAAGCCGCCTTTCTCAGGCGGTGTTGTGGCCGTGCTGGATAATCCATTTTCTCCAAGAGCCACTCAAATAAATCAATATGTTTGGCTTCAAAAAATCTTTCCGCCGGTGTTGTGCCATCCCGATTTCTTCTATAGTAATTGTGGACAATCGTTTGGGCTTTCAAGCTGCGATCACTTAACTTATGTATTCCGTGATGGCGCAGTGACAGTTGTGCGTTTCTTCCTTCTACGCACGAACTGGATCTCTGAAATATCTGAGCACATTCTTCGGCTGCCTTTTCAAGTATTTTGATATCATTTTCGGTATATTCAGAAAAAGGCCCATCTTGTTGGGTTAAAATTAATAGCAATTCCTGGGACATTTCCGAAATCCGGGACTTTCGTTCGGCATCCTTTTCCTTACGAGCTACTTGGCGAAGATGGAAACCTGGTATCAAGTAATCATGCATTAATTGCCTATCTCGATCTAAGATTTGCATATTGTCCATATACAAATCGATCATTCTGAAAAAGAATGCAATGGTTGCAACCATATTTTTGACTACGCGATGTGCTTTCTCTACTCGCTGCTTGCATCGATCCGACAAATCCTTTGTGGCCTCATTGATATTTTCAAAACATGATTCCAAAAGCTCGGATACTTTTTGCGAGTCTTGTTTAGCGCCTGTCTCTGTATTATAAGGATGATACACTTTTCCGATTTCAGCTTTTGCATTACGTACTGTCTCTTGATTCTGCCTGGATACTTCCAAATTTGACTTTGCTTGATGTTCATTCTCTTTAGCTAATTTAATCTTTTTTTCAAAACCAGGACGGCGACCAGGCGGACGTTTGGGCTGATTGTCATAGTTCTCTTTGAGGTCTACTTCCTTTTGGCTTTGTTTAACAATCGTCTCATATTCCTTTTCAGCTTTTTTTACAGCAGAGGCCAATGCTCCTGAAGTCCCCTTGCCAATTTCATGGGGTACATGAAAACAATCAGATGAATGATGTACATTTAACCCCTTGATTGTATGGTTAATCAATCCACGGCCCTCATCACTGGCGACTTGAATAACTTCTACCGGTAAGTCTCTGAGTGCTTGAAGCACAACTGCATTCCATGTTTCGCCTTCCCGATTGTCAACATATTTCTCAACAATAATGAAATTTGATACTGGCTCCATTGAGACTGCACAAATTTGAGGATGAAAGGTTTCATCTTCTGCCAAAGATATTTTTTTAGCAGGCATGTTTTGAGAAAGCTCTGGCCTTACAGATTCTTCAAACTCAATCATTGAATCATCCATCTTATTGGAAACTCTTTGCTGAGTAGAGTATGATGAAGCGACAAAAGGAGAAAGGCCACTTAAGTTTAAAAAGGTACTGACGTTGTGAATACTTGCCACTCCATCCTTAGTGAATACAAAATGGGCAGATGTTACTATTCTATGGAGGAACGCAGTACCTGTCGGACTTTCAAGAAATTCTATCAAAATTGGTGAAGCATCAATAGATTCTTTCCGTGCCAGCCAGTGTTGCAGCGTTGAACGGCAAACTCCCTGTTCTATGGCAAATTGACGTTGGCTTTGTTTGTGTCTGGCCTGCTCAAAATCGACAATTTTAGAGGCCACATCATCTCGTTCCCATTGAATTCTTTCGCTTGCAACTCGAATAGAATCATTATATTGTTTTGACATAGTTCAATCTGATATTTACAGGAAAAATAGTTGGT
>Ga0255424_1259_pt1 | contig 9881 bp, 8 predicted proteins | sample ANMaggSeSYBR02F3_FD_182670 | JGI IMG/M metagenome (GOLD analysis project Ga0255424, IMG submission 182670) | Sediment cell enrichment communities from methane seep in Santa Monica Basin, California, United Staets - ANME aggregate JGI... | ecosystem: Environmental > Aquatic > Marine > Cold seeps >... | reverse complement strand
CCGAGGCCCAATCCGTTATCACTGTCCTCGAGCGACCTCACAACGATTGGCTGAACAATACCATTTACCTTGATGGACTCGAGCAGCTCTTTGTCCTTTTGGGATTTTTTTGGTTCGAATACAGCGGCCCGACTCTGGACCGAGCTGTCTTCTAAAATCTCCGAAAATAGAATAAACGAAATCGCGCGGCTGTTATCAATGTTTGATTGTGCGTACAAGGGATTGCCCTGGCTGAGAATATGGGTAGGCGGGACCTATCTTCTTACGAAAGAGCCCTGGCGCTCAAATCCCTCCGGGACAGAAGAAACCTTAGTGTCCGCAAGGTGGCTGGTGCAACCGGCGTTTCTCCTTCATACACAAGCGATTTGTTGAGCGCCCTTACTTCGCCAGCCCCTCTGCGCACTGCCTGGATGGAAGGATCTATTTCAACTACTGTTGTTGTGAATCTTAAAGAACATTGGGGTTCGTTTGAAAATCTGAAAGACAATGCTCTGGTAGGGAAGATAAAAAGCCTTACCCAGGCCAGTGCAAAAAGCTTACGGGACCAACTTGACGCCGGCACAGCCCTGGCCGATGCGCTGACTTCCATGGGCTCACCTGCACTACACGTAGAGCAAGGGGTTGCATCTGTGGGCAAGCGAGGCCCCTACAAAAAATCGACCATGCGTGAAGTCTTCAAAAACAACAAGACTTACAAGGCGGCCTTCATCGCTGCCACCCAGGATGTGTTCTCCAAGATCGACCAGGACAAGGCCGAGGACTTATTCAACATCGCCATATCCCAATCGGTGAATGACACTGACACGCTTTGGGCTGCAGCGTTATACGTTGCGAAAGGCGGTGATCAAAAGAAGGCCGTTGAACTAGCTTCAGCTGCCATGAAAATCCCCGGTATCAGGAGCCTGATCAACAAAGAGGTCCGCATAATGAAAAAAGCTTCGGCGAAACTGGGAAAATTCAAATCGAAAGACAAGAGTGTAAAGCCTTTTGTAAAAAAGATTTTTCCCGGGATCTGATGCTACTACCCAGGTGCATGTTATTTTCGCACAACTACAGTCACAAAGAGCCTTGTATTAACAAGACCGTGGTGCTGTCGCGAACTGAACTTGGATTCAGATCTGTTTCAAGGACCATTCTTCTACTGTCGGCATTCAGTTTTTTCTGGCAGCGATAACAGAAATAACTCTTATGATTTACAGGAAACCCACAAGGCTGTTTGCACCCCCTGCCATAAGGCAGGTTAGTGATCCTGGTGGCAGCGCCTGGTTTATGCCTTCCCGGTAGTTTCAATCAGCGTCTGTATTGGCCCTGGCCAGAGTTTTCGAGTTTGATTGTTCGTTTCTGTAAAGAGTTAGGCTTCTGCTTTCCAGAACGCATCCATTCGCCCAAGCGGAAGCAATTGTAATGCCGGCTCCCAGAGCCGGCACATTCTCAATGTGCTAATGGCAACAAGCACGCGCTTCTCGCCACAGCTATCGAGGACTTCCTCGCCACTTTTATTATCAACAAAACCGCTTTGCTATATTTCTTATTGGGCTACTCCAAAAGACGAGCACAGCAAACCCGCCTAGATCACCATTTCTTCCATGCTTCTCTGTACTGCTTTAGAGGGTTATCATCGGAAGTCTTTTGTAGCGTTCCTATAAAACGAAAAGCCCCGGTGTTCACCGAAGCTAGTCGCCGACTGGGTATACCCGGTCCACGTTTATAATATTGCATTTAGCTATACCTTGTCAACAGATTGCTCGCGTTAGTTCTGCCTTGGTAGCCTGTAGTTTTGGACAGGATCATCAAGAATAGCGGTTTCTTCTGGTGTGACATTTTGGAAAGGTTTAGGCGCGGGCGATTCATCGTTCGGGGTACCATTTTGTGCAAACTGAGAGACAAGAGTTTCTGCTTCTGGAGTAATGTTTTGTTCAGGCACATCAAGAACAACTTCACATTCTGGTGTGTCTTTTTGTCTAGGTTGGGTGTATTGTTCTGATCAGGTGGTGTACTGTTTTGATCAGGCAAGGGCGGGAACTTGACTACCTTTAGCGTTAAGTCTTGTCTGCGGAGTGAAGGGGTGTCTTTGCCGCCAGGAAAATATTTTGTGCAGCTGGTCATGTCTTCCCTCCCCTTGCCCCCTTATCAAAAGCAAGGGAAGAACTGAGAAATGACCAGACTACACACCCTCGTGTGTATAACCTTTTTTTGCATGTTTTTCACGAAAGGGTCTGGCACGGCTTATCCCGCAAGGAAAACCGGCTTTGGTTATTGACACAGGCGGCCCATCATGGGTCGAAAATGAGTTCCAACAGGGGTGGCATAGCTGCAGGCACTGTAGGCGTTCAGCCAGAGTGGTGTTCTACTGGCGCCGGCTCTTACCCCGACGCAGAACAAGGCAAAACCCCCAGCCAATCGCGCCCGGGGGTTACCCAAATGTGTAACACATGTTCCACTTTTATGAGCTGGTCTTCAATTATTTCTTCGTCTTCCTCTGCGTTCTCGATGTCTTTGTTTTCTACTTGTTTATACTAGAATCTTTCTTTCAGCCGTGCCACAAGAGAGGTCTCGGGTTTCGTCTTTCTCAGACAAGAGCTTCCCACAAATTATCGGGGGTCTTGTTTTTCTACCAAGCCTTCCGGTTGCTCGTTGGAACCCCCTTGCAGTTTGCTCGAATGTGGAACATGTGTTACACATTTGCTAATAACGCTTATTGGGCTCGCAGCCGTAGTTTCTTAGCCAGTTTTTCCAGTGCGGCTGCGCCAGCAATGACTTCCTTCTTTTCTAACCCTGTAGCAAACTCTGTAGCAATTTGATCCATGTCTTTTGCGGTTGAAAACTCTTTGGAGATCTTCCAAAACGCTTTCAGCCTGCTGGCTGCCTTTACTGCGGGCGTGTCTGATTTGGTTATCTTTTTAGAAGGAGCCCTTCCCAGCCTTTTGATCTCGGGAGAAGAAAGCTCGTTCTTTCCCGCCAGAGAGATCATCTTTCCCCACTTCGTTTCTGGCAGAGACATGATCTCTCTAAGGACGCCTTCAGAAAGCTCATGTTGATCAGCCGCATGCTGGAGATCCTCAGGCAGCTTCAGCAGATTAAGATGATAAACCATGTATTTTCTTTCCATGCCCATAATCTTGCTAATATCTTCCCACATGCCCCTGGGCATATATTTACTTCCAATGAGAGACTCAATATCCAGAGCGCTCTTATAGTATTCATAATCGGTAGGGGGGCTGTCAGAAGTTGTGTCCAGCTCAGGCGGAAGCTCTCCAATGTGTTCCAATACCAGGCCGGCGATAGCTCGGGCTTTTCCAATGGCTGAGAGGGGCTTGGCTGATTCGTTTTCCACGATCTGTCGTGCAAGTCCAATCTCTTCCCGTTGGATTTCCTGGACCTCAAGCTGTGGTTCTCCCTGGTTGTTGTCTATGGCGGACAAAGCCAGGCTCCAGTATCTGCGCTCCCCTGTGGAGAGGAGCAGCTTATATTCTCCAGGGTCTCTTTCAATCCAGGCACCTGTAGCCGGTTCGATCTGGTTCAACTCGCTAATGCTTTTTCCCATCTCTAGAAGACCTCTAACTTGTTTTGCTGCGCCAGGATCGTTTTTGGCAAGCTCCAGCCATTGTCTGGCTGTTTTCTGCCAGTCATCTTTGCCGCTAAAAAACTTTGTCCGGAGTCCTCCCTGAACAGGAAGAATTGGACGGGGTTGGAAAGGATCTAATACGATCTGGCTCAAAGGTACTGATGTAATCCTGCCTGCCGACCTTCGTCCTGCAGTTGTCGCTTTCTTGGGTTGTTTGCCAGCACGAGCAGCTGCGGCTTTTCTTGCCTGCGAGAGGGCTGATTTTTTATCAAGGGTTTCCTTTGCCATGGCTAGATCTCCGTTCCAACCGGAATAGGTCAGTTATTATCAATTCTTGTTTTTATTTCTTCTGCCACTTTTGCGTATTCTTTGGTGGCCAGGTTTGAAGAGGCGATTGCTTCAGGATCACGCGGGGGCTTATAGCTAAAAATATCCTTGCCCTGGGATTGAGCGGAGTGAACATCCCCGCGAAATGCGATCGGTGAAAGAACAAGATCTCCATAGTCCTTAACAACCAGGTCAAACCATTCTCTTTCCTCTTTGTGTCGTAAATTACATTTTGTTAGAACAATTCCAACATGCTGCAGATCAGGATTAAATCGCGGGTGTCCCCGGACCTCGTCGATTTTTGCAATTGTTTGAAGCAGGGCATCCATGCTGAATGCCTGAAGGTCTATTGGCACGACAACGTGAGTTGCCGCAACCAGTGCGTTGGCAGTCATGATTGATAAGTCCGGAGGAGTGTCAATTACTACGTACTTATATGTAGATTCAAGTGTCTGGATAAGATCTGAAAGCCGAAATTGTCCAGTCGTATCAGAGTTAAGGAAATGTTCCGCTTCTTCCATTCCCTGGAATTCGGAAGGCAGATAGTGAAGGGTGTTGTTTTCGTTGTTTTCTGGCAAACGCGATTCTTGAGCGATTGCGGACATGGGCAGGGGGGTCCTCCCAGTTAAGCATTGGCTCAGCGTTACTAACTCGTTCCCACTATCTCCTCCTCCGCCTCCAAAAACACCTCCAGCCAGTGTTTTGCTTGAGTGATGTTGTTTATCCATGTCTATCAAGAGTATTTTTCCTGGATCCTGTGGATTTGCAAACGCCTCCATTAAGGAAAAGGCAGCTGCCACATTAATCGCCAGTGTGGATTTTCCCACGCCTCCCTTTTGACACGCAACGGTTAATATTTTCATAGATTTTCCCTGTCCTGATCTTTCTTCAATTTAATCGTCTTTTTTACAAAACATTTTTCCGGTGTCTATATTCTAATGTATTTTTTGGAATAATGTTCTTTTTGGGGCTCTCCATTCCTTGCTATTTTCAGGACATCCTGTCTTCCCTTATTTCTCCAATAAAATTGAATAAATTTCTGCGTCCCGCCCCGTTTTCCGCAACTTTGTCAAAATAAGCAAAAAAACACATGAGATATTGTTTTAAGCCCGTTTATATACGCTAGAACACACTTAAAACGGCTCAGGAGCGGTTATTTTAGGTTTATTGCGTTCAGATAGGCTATGCGTTGCTAATCCCCTCTGTGTGTGTTACTATAAGAAAGTAGCCCGCACCTGTGGGGTTATCTCTCTTTTTGGATTTATGTTTTTTTTACTGTTTTCCAGGCGATTTATTACTGCTGAAGAGCTTTCTTTTATGCTATTATATCTTTTTATAAAAGGGGCGTGATTGAGTATTTTGCCCTAGCGGGGCCAGGTAACGATCACGTGTTTTACTACAATTGAATAGTGCCTCTTTTGAGGCCGTGGCTTAAAGAAAAACTCCCCAACGGTTTGACGGCCAAGGGGGGGGAGTTTCGTTCAGTCTTTTTGATTACACAAAAATTATACACTTTTTTTTGTGCCTGTCAAGTTGTACCGCGTGAACGATCTCCTCCGGGGAATTTATCATGCGGTATTTATTTTAATTGGGCAGGCAATGAACAGCAGCGGACAACAAAACGATACATCAACAATAAGCGCTGAGCAGGCATGGGTTTCTCTTTTGGAGGAGCTCTCTTCAACACCCCTTGACATTCCAGCATCCTGGCCAGAAAACACTAACTCCCAGTGGAGCTCTGATGGTTTATGCTTGATAGTTTCTGTTCCTGATACCACAGACAAAGATTGGATCGATAGGAAATTCTTGCCGTTAGCCAGGATTTATTTCCAGGAATTCAATTCCCAGAAACATCTCGTTGTCAAGCAGAAAGTGAGGGGGAAAAATAATGATTTCCTGGTCCAGATCCAAAAGAATGCTTATGAGGAAGTTGTCTGCCCCAGGAAGATGGTCCCTGTTCCGTATTATTTGTTCCACCATTGGCTCCCTGTTTTAGGCCCCTCTCTATTCTGGGTTGTTTTGGCAATCAGGCAGCAATCATTTGTTAATACATCCAGAGAGGACAGTGTGTGCAAGCTTATATCAACCCGAGAGCTTGCATACTGGGCTCCTCTATCTTATTCCCAAATATCGCGACTTCTCAACCGTGATGGCTTTTCAAGCTGGTTTTATAAAAAGGAGAAAGAAGGATATCAAGATGTTCCCCCTGAGTATAAAGTTTGGTCCCAGGTTCCCCTGTCTCCACATCATCTATTCTGGCTGGATAATTATTTCAGCAAGAGAGAGAAAGGCCTAACAGCATCATCCATGATCGAGTCTTTGCTTGACAACACTGGAAAGATCAGGGGAATTAAAAAAGAAGACGTTTCCATTCCGCTTGATTTCTCAAAGAAAAGGCTTTCCCTTTCTGATATTCTGGCTGACCATTTCCCGCGCGAGATTGATGAAGAATTGGCAGCTCTTGCTATCCAGCTTGAATATCAGATAACCCGGGAAAATATGTTCCTTGCCATACCTCATTATTTCTTTGCAAAGTATGGAGATGATCTCAGTTCAAATGAGGCTGCTTTTATTTGGTATTTGCGCTCCGTTTATAAAGAAAAGGGGAATGACTCTCTTTCTTTTACAGGATATTCACGGATAAAAAATGCCTTGGGGTGTTCCCTCAATACAGTGAAGAATTTGGCCAGTAAAGCACTCTCCACAGATGAGGGTCCTAATTCCTCTCCATGGAACACTTTCTATGATCCAGAATTATCTCTACGAAATTGGTTATCTGCTGATATCCTTTCTCCTTCTCAAAAAGGAATTGCCGGAGAGATTGAGATCAAGGTACGCGTGATCGAACCGGTGCACCTGGAGGATACTGATCAATACCACTCCTTCGTCCAAAAGCAACTTGAATCGGTCAACGATAACAAAAAAGAAGGGGGAAGAGATAATTTAAACGATGCTGTCAATTACGCAACACCAGAAACAAGGACATTTCCCGAAGGTGTCAAATATGCAACTAGAGAAAATAATGAAATTTCTCCTCCTGTCAAAAATGCAACAGCCCCTGTCAAAGATACAACGCAACCTGTCAATAAAGAAACAACTGATATCAAAAACTCAACACAAAACCTATCAGATACGCAACACTTAAAATACTCATATAATCATTCTTTAAATACTTTATTAAATGCCTCCCAACCACCTCTTCTTGGTGTTGAGAATAGTAATGATCTTGTTCCATCAACTCCTATGGTTGGGGTTGTAGAAATTAATTTAGACAAACTTTTAGGATTCAGTAGTTACAAACAAAAAGAAAAAAAACTCCTTAAAGAAAAATTTGAAAAAGATCAGGAATTATTCTTGGCCTGGATTATTCGCAACTTCATCACAGGTGCAAAGTTACCAGTCCGTTTAGCGGTTAAGAATCTTCAGGAAGGAAATGAAACAGAAACTCAATATTTAGAGATTGCAAGGTTAGGGTGGGGGACAATAGTGAAAATGGTTAGGGTAAACTTGAGTGTTATGGATATGTGGAAAGAAGGCATCATTGATGATGAAGATAATGAATATATGGTAGAGATATTCAGGAAGATATCGAAGCAGGCCATGGCAGTAATAAAAGATCTAAAAAATACTAATTTCATTCAGCTGGTTGAGAATGTACTGATGGAATTAAATGAGTAAAAAGGACTAAGCTTTTTTGATGGAATAATGATTGACAACGAGATTATCTATTCAAATACTCCAAGACTTAAAAAAACTTGTTCTTCTCTTCTTTCCAGGGTATATAAATAATTTATATTTGGTAAACAGACGAATAGTTTGAGGGACCTGCGAATATAAAAATTAATGTCAAGGCTAGAGGATTAGGCAGTTGTCTCTTTGGTAGGCCTTCAAGAGGCAGGTTCCCAAAGATTTATTAGTTTGGTGCCGGCAGCGGTAAAGTCGGTTGTATTATGGGTGACCAGTGCAAATCCGGTAACATGTAATGTTGCAGCAATCAAGGATTGCACTGTCGCATGGGCTTTCCCTTTTTTTAAAGCTGGGCTATGAGTTGGCACCAAGCAATTGCAACGGAAGTAGCAATTGAAAGTACCCGTTTTATGGAAGTGCTTACCGTTTTGGAACCAATGGGGAACTCATAAAAGAGGAAGATAGCTGGCAAGGAGAACGATCGTCTCTTCAGACAGGAGACCGGCTGAGAAAGGCCTTCCCACCGTTTGGGGAGGAGGAATAAATAGATATGAGATATGAGATCTGGTCTAAAACCCAAAATAGGAGGATCTTTTCGTCTTGGTCATTGAGTGAAAATCTCCAGGTATGGGACAAGCGGGGCTGCCAGTACCCAGGTGAGAAAATGGTACTCATAAACGACAACGAAATAGATCCTTCCCGTGTTTGCTTGAGGGGAAGCGAGGTTGATTTAGGTGAAATCGAACCCTTCTTATTAATGAAAGAGCTGGAGATCCTTGAGAAAGAAGGGATAGACGGATTTGAAGTAGTACGGTTCTTCAGGAGCCAAACAGACGATGAACTCTCTTAACCAGGCTCTTAACCCTTCTCTTGATATTGCTCTTAAGGTAGCGATAAGCCTTCTTCTAATCTATGCAGCGGTGATCGATCTCAAAAAGAGAGAGGTTCCGTACGTAACAGGCATAGGCATTTTGCTCTTTGGCGCTTTTTCCCTTTTTTGGACCCAGCACTGGATCCTGGGCGTTTTCTACCTGGCTGCAGTAATGGGAAGCAGGGGAGGGGTGTGGGGCCTGGTTATGACTGGAATAGCGCTGACAACACTGGCAGTGCCGGGGTTAATGGCAGACGCATACCCGTTCATACTGGCGATATTCTTCATTATTATGATGTTCAGATTTGGTGTTTTTGGGCAAGGGGACGCAGTGCTGGCTTACGGGTTATTAGCGATTGCCTATAACGATGGGCTATGGATGCCGCTGGCGATGCTGGGATCCAGTGTCCTGGGAAGCATTCCTCTTTTTTGGAAGCGGTCCCCTAAGGAGATCTGGGAGAGGACGAAGCACATCCTGAGTAACTTTGGCAAAATAGAAGAAGACGAAGAGGCTGTGAAATTTCCCTGGGCCGTGATTGCCGCTATAATGGGATTAGTATATCTGTGGCTTGCAAGAGCAGGAGATATCTTATGAACGATCAAAAAAAACCCACCATAATCCTATCTGCTATCTCAGCAATACTTTTATTTGCGTCTTTTGTTGTAGTAGGAGTGCTTCTACTTGTACGCGCAGGATACATAAGGACAACCACCCTTGCCGAGAAAATCGATAACATTTTTGGATCCGAAGGGATAGAAGGAATAATACCCGATGGAAGACCAGCTGATGAAGTTGGGGTAGAGGTTTATGACCTCTCAGTGTACGAGCAGAATGAAGAGGCAATCGCGGAAGCGTTGTCCCGGGTGGAAGAGTCTGATTTCATTGACCGGAGACAAATCTAACCCACGCTCCACCCGACAGCCAGGTACGATGGCAATTAAAGGCGAAGTGTATTAAACCTTTAATAACAAGCCCAGCAGGTCTTTTGTTTTATACTGATTAAGGGCTGCGGGTGAGCTCATCCGTTGGCCTTGCGTAAACAGAAACCTTGCCCTTGTTCTATGCTTCTGATAACTAATCCTATCGAAAGCTTTATCAATACTGAACCACGAGTATCCTGAAGAAAAACATCCAGGTATATCAATACAGGAAATGGGTATTATTGCATAACCCTGGAATATACCTTTTTGGGGGGACATGCAAAATTACCCTATATGCACTTGAACGCGATATACAAGAGGATGAGAAGCGAGTTTTGCAGGAACTTCGTTCTGGTTCAAGCATTCCTTCACGCTTCTACTTGACTTCCTCTCCCCTGCTCCATCTTGGCCCGGGATGACCCAGTTTGGTTTTTTAAAGAATGAATATGACGGAATGCGGTGCGCAATGAGGGCAAAAAATCAAACTGGGTATTGAATAACACCCTAGTG
>Ga0255424_1248_pt1 | contig 10020 bp, 11 predicted proteins | sample ANMaggSeSYBR02F3_FD_182670 | JGI IMG/M metagenome (GOLD analysis project Ga0255424, IMG submission 182670) | Sediment cell enrichment communities from methane seep in Santa Monica Basin, California, United Staets - ANME aggregate JGI... | ecosystem: Environmental > Aquatic > Marine > Cold seeps >... | reverse complement strand
CCGTATTATCGAAACATTGAAGTAGCTGAATTCAACTGTATCCGGTTTCTCAGGTACGTTCCTGACCACATAGTATTTATCAGTAGTTTCGATCAGCTCGTGGGTATCATCGGCCAAATTTCGTCCTGAAACATCTTCATATAGAAAATCTGAGCCGACAAAGCTGGTACGCTTATCGCCGGCAGCGATTCGCCTTACAAGGTCAAGGCCGGGCAGATACAGCCATCGGTCATCATCTTTTTTGATGTCGGTATGTTTGTGCACCATAAATACCATTTTGCGGACATCCGCGGGCTTTAAAAAATAGACGTAATATTTCTGGTCGCCGCCGTCTTTGACATCTTTTCTCAGTATGATAAACTCGCGGTTCCTTGTCCGGCCTTTCTTGTCTGTTATTGCCATCCTGACTTTTGCTTTACCGTCGTTGCCTTGATAGTAAGCTGTAAGATTGGCTTTATCAACTATAGTTTCGACATCGGTGATCTTTTCGGGGGCGTCGGGATCATTGGCCGCGAAAACCATTGCGGGAATGATCAGTATAATTGTAAATATTGGTAACCGTTTCATATCATGCCTCGCTTTCATTTTTTGATATTCGACATTGGGTTAAAACGCTGAATTTTTCAAGTATGGAACCTGAACAATACTTTTTCTGCCAGCCTTATTATTGCAGGAAGGGCCAGCAATGTAATCGCCCCCGACAAAGCCATTATGGCACATAAGAATATTCCTACTGTTTTATAGGGTACCAGGGGAGCGGCAAGCAATGGCAAAAAGCCGATTGCAATAACAATTACGTTTCTACTGATCGCCCTGGCCGGCTCGCCGAACATTACGCCGACACTCGACTGCCAGGAACCGGTTTCTTTATAACTGGCTCTGACACGTTCGAGAAAATGTATCGCAAAATCAACTGACATGCCTAATGTCAGTGCACTTAAAATAGCAACCGGCATGTCATAATCCTTTCCGGCCAGGCCTATTATTCCATAGATAACAGTGATGGTAATCATCAAAGGTATCATGCAGATAATACCCCACAGCGGGGAACGGAAGAGTATCGTCATCATAATGAAGACAATAATGAAACTGCCCAAAAATGATTGCAGCATTCCGAAAACCATCTTGTTCTGCCAAACGGTATTGATGTATGTAAGCCCTGCCCAATTGTACCGAAGCGGCACGGGTGGAGTGTTTCCTGCAAAAAAGTCCTCTACACCTTTTACGACTTTTTCCATGTCTTTATTGTCACCGCTGGTCAACTGAATCCAGATGTTTGCTTTCATATAATCGTATGTAACCAGGTGCCACAGGTCTTTTGGTTTATGGCTGCTTTGGAATTGCATTAAGCATTGAGCCACAGCAGCAGAAGTTTTGGGGATAATGTAGTTTTCCGGTCTGCCGTCAATTAGTTCCTGGTGGACCTTTTTAACGACATCCGCCACGGAATTGCTTTTGCCTATAAGGCCGGATTCTTTGAGATGTGTTTGTAATCCTGAAATATAGTTGAGAACCTGAGGCTGTTTGAATAATTTAAGGCGTTCTTTTTCCAGTTCGAAGAAATCAGCTATTTCGTACCATAGATCGACAGCAGTATCCCGGCCTGCTTTTTCGGCGGCCTCGATCTTTTTATTTGCGATTTCAATAAATTCATCGACGTACTGCTGTCTGCTTTTTTCATCCGAAGCTCCGGAAAGAAGTAATTTTTCAAGCTCACCAACCATATCCGCCGCTTTCGGCATTTCTTCCTTAAGTTCAGAGCCTTTCTTTAACCAGCGGTTTCGCAGGGAATCCACAAACTCAGTGTTGATATTTCCTTCAGTTGCATCTTCGAGTACCAGATAGGCCATATAAGTTCCACCGAAATGGCTGTTTAATTCAATATCAGCCCGGCGGATGGGATGTGTTTTTGAAAACCATTTCACAGGATTATCGTTTATCTGGATTCGTGTAATTCCATAAACGGCAACAGCAGTTACTAAAACGATACCTATCAATATAGGCTTAGCTTTGTTATATGTGAACCGGCTGGTCAAATGGAGTAATTTTGTAAGCCGGTTTTGCCTTTTTATATGTACCGCCTCATGGCCGAAGTTCTCAAGCGACTTCTCACTTATCATCATTATATAGGCAGGCACAAATGTTATGGTACACATCCATGCGATCATAATGCCAATAGCCACAAAAACTCCGAACACCTGAACAGGAGGAATCGGTGTCAGAGCAAGAGAAGCAAAACCCGCTGCTGAGGTCAGTGATGTGTACAACATAGGTGTAAATAAATTGCTCATAACTTCTTTTGTGGTATTGACTCTTCCTTTTTCTTTTGTATAAAGATCGAAGAATTCGGAGAGAATGTGTACCGAGTCAACCACCGCTATCGGCATAAGAAAAATCGGTATCATGGAGCTCATTATATGCACTGGAAAACCAAGACCGATTAAAAGTCCCATAGTAGAGATCACCGAGACCATCGCGACAATCATCGGCGATATAACAAGAACGAGCTTGCGAAAGAAAAACAGCATAAGCAGAAATATCACTACCATAGCCAAAGGTGCTGATATTGCCATCTGGATAAACATTTCAACGCCGAAAGTGTCTTCCGCTACCGGAAGGCCTGTGATATGATATTGCTCATCGCCTTTGAATGTGTCGATTTTTTCTTTCAGGTTGCTGTACACGCGATAGCTCAAATCCTTGCTTGTCAGCGGCAGATACAGACAAACAGCTTTGCCGTCCTCAGAAACAAGCGTGCCTTTGAGTAAAGGATTACTCATTGCCCTGTCTCTGATTTCCAGAGCCTGGGCCTGGGTAGCCGGCGGCTTTTTCATCAGCCATTCGAATTTTACTTCTCCCGGGCCGCCCTGGCCGATATAGTCAACGGTCGAAGGCGCAAGCAAATCAACTTCGATAACTCCTATCTGTTCATCCGGGTTTTCTTCATCAGACCAGGAAAGTGTTTTTGCGAATTCCGTCAGTTCATAAACTCTGGCAAGTGAGGCGGGATTAAAAACACCGTTGGGATTCTTATTGTTGATAATGCCCACTACTACGATGTCGTTTAATGTGAATTGTTTTTTAGTCAGATTGTGAAATACCCTGACAGCTTCATCCTCTGAGAGCATGTTCTCAGGGTCTGTATCTACCCGGATACGAGGTATGAATAAGGCAAACAAAAGAGTGAACAGTACTACCGCGGCAGTGATCAGTTTATAGTGCTCAACCGAGAAATCTGTTGCATATTGTTTGAGCTTCATACTCCTAAACCTTTCTTGCATCTTATTCTAAAAACTTTTTACAACTAACTGTAAGAATTCAGTTATCATAGATTATCGATATAATTATTAATCATATTCCAGTCGTCGGTGTTCGGCAACATCCCAATCCTGCATAAAGCGAAATCATACTTGACCGGGTCAGTTGGCTCAATTTGTCCGAAGCTATCCGTAATTTCCAACGCTGTTGACAAAGAGATACCCTTGCGGTCATAAAACCCCAGGATTTTGCACAATCCGGCTATATGCACATCAACCGGCACAATAAGTTTGGCTTTATCGATCGATTTCCATAGTCCTGTGTCCACATTATCATCGCGCACCATCCAACGTAAAAACAGATTCAATCTTTTGCAGGCGCTTCGGTCGGCAGGGTCGGTGAGCAGATACCTCAAGCCGCGGTCGGGCTGCCGGCCGGAAGTTTCGGCATATATGCGCAACAGAGAACCACAAAATTTCGACAGGGCAGGGATGATATTTTTATCACTGGAATCGCAGCCCTGAACAAAAAACCCCTCGATAGTACCCTCTCGACCCAGTACAATTTTAAGCAAGGTCAGTAAATCCGATATATTATCACCGGTTGTAAATCGATGCTTAAAATTCTTCAGTCCCGTCCTTGCCCGCTCGTCGAAGTTCATCACGAAGTCAAAAGGACTGCTTCCCATGCGCGCGAACAGACTGGTCAGGCTTTTTTCGATCTGCCGAACTCTGCCGTAAGCAAGCACAGCGGATAAAAGAGCGACAATCTCCATATCCAACCGGTTGGAATATTGATATACGAATTGCAGAGGGTCCGGTTCTATAAGCCGTCGATGGTTGTATTTGGCATACAGTTTTTCCAGCACATTTTCTATTCGGGCAATCCGTTTATCCGCCAAGTATCGTTGATTTGAATTCTTCAAAATTGTGCTTATATCTTACAACAGCCGATAGACCCTTTATTTAAGCCGCATTTCGGACATTTTTCAGCATCTGGTTTACAGCATTTGGCGGAGCCTTTGATCTCACCACAACTGGTGCAAATCTCGACATCGCCTTTGCTAAAGTCAATGCCGTTACAACAAGCCGGCGACCCTTTAGCCAACCCACAGCTACTGCATATTTGAGCATCGGCGGCACAGCATTTATCCGAACCTTTAAACTGGCCGCACTTGGCACATAGTAAAACAGGCGCAACGGCAGAAGCTGTTTTTTCAAGAACAGATTCTTTTGTTTCCGTCTGCTTGATATTGGTTTGGCTCTCTTTCTTTTCACAACCGATAACAAGCAATCCCATCACCATTAACAAGCTAATTTTTTTGATTAAACCGTTCATAATAAGCTCCTTTCATAATGAAGTTTCAATCTGCGAACACATAGTTTTTAACATCAACTTTCAATTTCGTCGGAATGGAGAAGATGTTTCCACCTGGCAATATGCCCGTCCTCATCAGCCTGATCCTTTTCGATTATCTTTCTGGTATCATCGTCCCAGTCGATAGTGTTTAACAATTCGCCGTAGTGACGAACCGCTTTCGATTCGACCCATATCCCGATTTTGAGAATAGCGTTCCTGCCCAATAACCTGGAAACCCTGCCGAGTGCAAGACCTGCGAGCCAATACACCCATCTTATTTTGCTTGGTTTGAAGCCATATTCATAAAGCTTGACCTGAAAATCCTGATAATGAGTCATCTCATTGCACATCGCCATGATTAAGAAACGGTTGAATTCATCGTCTCTGTCTCCACCAATCTGAAACCTGTAAATGGTAGAGGCGGTCAGCTCAAGAGTATTCAGTGTCAATAAGCCTTTTCTTATAGCCCTTAACTTTTCTTGAGTCATATCACGGCCCCTGATACCAAAATCCTCATCGCGCATCTGTGGCCGAATTATGGAGATGTCATAATTATCCGCATTGCTCATAATAGCTGTACCCTGCCATTAGACAAATTAATCCGAATTCACACTTCATTCAACTTCGAACTCATCCTTGCCGGCTCCGCATTCAGGACAGACCCAGTCGTCGGGGAGGTCTTCAAAGGCCGTACCAGACTCAACTCCACTATCCGGATCGCCAACTTCCGGGTCATAAATATAACCGCACAATGTACATCTGTATTTTTTCATTTTCGATAACCCTTTCCTTTATAATTGTTTCCAATAATTATCGCCACAAAGACACAAAGAATATTTAATGATCTAATGATTTAATGATTTACGATTAAGAATCAACTTATCCTTCCACCGGTGGCGGGGTAAAGACTCGCTGAGCTAATTCCTTATCGAGCATTAATAATGCCTGGGGGCTTTCTTTAACGAGTTTCAGCCGGCCTAATATGGTACCGACACCATTTTCCTCCTCGACCTGCTCGTTGACAAACCATTGTAGGAAAGACATTGAAGCATGATCTTTTTGCTCCATAGCCATATCCGCCAGGGTGTTAATCAAGCCGGTTACCTTTTGCTCGTGCGCCAGAGTCGCCTCGAAAACCGCCAGCGGTGAATCCCATTCGGTCGGCGGCGATTCTATAGCCGTCAAGAGCACCCTGCCGCCTCGTTCATTTATATAGCGGTAAAACTTACTTGCGTGGAACTGCTCTTCCTGAAACTGAGTCATCATCCAGTTGGCAAAACCAGCCAGATTAATCGACTCGAAATAAGCGGCCATTGAATAGTACAGATAGGCCGAATAAAGCTCAGCGTTCAACTGTTCATTAAAGGCTTTTACAATTTTGGGAGCAATCATAGTTTTTTCCCCTGTAAATTTATTCTTATAAGCAGTTATTTCCCATGGGGGCATTTTTTCAGACAAAGGAACCAGTCCAGACACTCATAATCATCTCCAGCCTTATCGACTCTTTCCTTGGCGCTGCCGCAGGAGCCGGGAGGGGGAATGATTACATCTTCGCCAGGTTTCCAGTTGGCCGGGGTGGCAATCTGATGTTCGTCCGAATGCTGCATAGCGAGTACCATTCTCTTTATCTCGTCCATATTTCTGCCGTTACTCAACGGGTAATACAAAATGGCACGCACTATAGCTTTCGGATCGATTATAAAGACAGCACGGACAGCCTGTGTAGTACTGGCGGCCGGCTGCAACATACCGAACTTTTTGGAAACTTCCATCGTCAGATCACTTATCACCGGGAATAAAACCTCAACATCTTTCATACCCTTGTATTGGATTTTTTCCTTTATCGTTCTCAACCAGGCGATATGGCTGAAGGTACTGTCGATGGACAACCCGAGCAATTCCGTATTCAACGCCTTAAATTCCTTCTGCATACTCGCGAAGGTCATAAATTCTGTTGTACAAACCGGAGTAAAATCAGCCGGGTGTGAGAAGAAAACCACCCACTTGCCCTTAAAATCTTCCGGGAAGTTAATCGGTCCCTGAGTTGTTTCGGCCTCGAATGACGGGGCTTTTTCCCCAATCAGAGGCATTCTGTTTGATTGTTCGCACATAATTATTGCTCCTATGTTAGTTCCGTAGGATGGGCTTCAGCCCATGCGGCTATTCTATACTTTCCACAATCCATGTAAGTTACAGTACTCACGAACACTGACAGAATCGGCGGATACATTAAAAACCGCTTCGGGCATATCGCCCGGATTCAGGAATTGCCGATACGCCTTACCGTCCGCAATCAACTCGATCCACTCGATATAGTGCTTTTCTTCCATCGGATGCGCTGCGCTGCCGACCTTAACCTTGAAGCCGCCGTCAATTTTTTCGATCACCGGCACATGTTTTTCCTTTGCCGCATCGACTGTATTTTCATCCTGACGATCCATCTCCTTGCCGCAGCATACAAGCTCGCCGGCGCCGCCATGCACTACTTCCACGATATTTCCACATATCATACATTTATAGATTTCCAGTTTTTTAGCCATAGTTAAATCCTTTCGCAATTAGAGTTTTAATTTACAATTCCAATTTCTTTGTGTTTTGCCAATATGTCATCAGCCAACCTGTCCAGCGACGCAAAGGCATCCTCTTTGGGAAAGCCCTTTATCACTACCGGTTCAAGAATATCGACCTTGAGATTTGTCATCATACCTGTCAACTGCTCGACCATCTTGCTGCCCCAGCCGTAAGAGCCGATGATGGACGCAAATTTCATCTTGGGTCTCAGGGCGTTGGCCAGAAAGGCTGCGTAAGCCGCGCATGGATGCGGACCAATCAGCACCGCGGGCGAACCGATTACTATCGTTGCGGCATCTACCAGCGACATCGCCAACTTGCCGATATCGACAGTCGATAGTTCAAACTGCCTCACCGCGATATCCCTTTTTATCAGCGCATCGACAAAATATTCCACCATCGCGGCAGTACTGCCGTGCATCGAAACATAAGGCAGGACAACTTCATTTTTAACCGCATCAGACGCCCAATCTTTATAGGCATCAATGATAAACTTCGGCCGATTGTACGCCGGCCCATGACTGGGGGCTATTATCTCGATTTCTATAGACTCAAGTTTTGCCAGGTTAGCATTTACCTGCCGCCTGAAAGGCATCATAATCTCAGCGAAATACCGTTTGGCTGATTCGTACACGACAGCTTCATCGTTCACAAACAGACTGCTCGTCGCCAGATGAGAACCAAAAAAATCGCACGAAAACAATATCTTGTCTTCTTTAAGATACGTCCCCATAGTTTCCGGCCAATGCACCCACGGCAAATAAACAAAACGCAGAGTCTTATCACCCAAAGACAACTCTTGGCCATCCTCAACTGTAATGAATCTGTCATCGTCGATGCCGAGCAAATCCATCAACAGCCCCTTGCACTTGGGATTTGTTACTACTTGTGCTGTAGGATACTTTGCCAAAACATCAGGCAAACTACCGGAATGGTCCTGCTCGCCATGTTGCGATATTACATAATCGATTCTGTCAATGCCCAGCTCATCAAGGTTGGACAGTAAAACACATGTCTTGGCCGGATCGACGGTATCAATCAATGCCGTTTTCTCACTGCCTTTTATCAAATAAGCGTTATAGCTCGTCCCGTCAGGTAACGGTATAAGTCTGTCAAACAGTCGAGCGTCCCAGTCGATCGCTCCGACACTAAAAACCGATGGTTTAATTATTTTCACCGCGTACTCCTTTCCGCCGTTTTGGTAAAAGGTGATATTTCTCTAAGTCGTTCAACCATACCCGGAAGCTCACGTATAACATAATCAATTTCCTCATCGGTGTTATAACGGCTCAGGCTGAAACGGATCGAACCATGCACAGCCGTAAAGGGCACACCCATCGCCCTTAATACATGAGACGGCTCCAGAGAGCCGCTCGTACAGGCAGAGCCACTCGATGCGGCAATGCCTAATCGGTCCAGCATCAGCAGAATCGCTTCACCTTCGATATATTCGAAGCTGATATTGGTTGTGTTGGGCAATCTTGACTGCCGATCGCCGTTTATTCTGTTGTCAGGGCATCTTTCCGTCAGCACGTTTTCCAGCCGATCACGCATTTCTTTTACTCGGTTGTTTTCTTCATACATATTCTTTTGTGCCAATTCGCATGCCTTACCCAACCCGATTATAGCGGGAACATTCTCCGTTCCGGCACGCCTGCCCCACTCCTGATGTCCACCGGTAATCAGCGGATTCAGGTGTGTACCTCGGCGAATATACAATACACCAACGCCTTTGGGGCCGTGGAGCTTATGGCCTGATATACTTAAAAGGTCCGCCGGCAATTTGTTCAGGTTTATGGGTATTTTCCCAGCGGCCTGTACGGCATCGGTATGAAAAACGCAACCCTTGTTTTTGACAATCCGGGCTATTTCTTCAATCGGAAAAACAACCCCTGTTTCATTGTTGGCATACATAACGGACACCATCGCGGTATCGTCTGTTATCGCCTTGCTCAATTCATCCATATCCAGGCGACCAAAATTATCCACGGGCAATTCGGTAAGATAATGGCCCTGCTTTTGTAATTGTCGGCAGGTGCCCCGTATAGCCGGATGTTCCACACGAGTGGTTACAATATGCAGCTTTTGGTTCCGGCATTCAAGAACTCCCCGAATGGCGGCATTGTCGCTTTCGGTTCCGCCGCTTGTGAATATTATCTCATCGGCGTTACAGCCCAGCAAATCGGCCACTTGCTGTCGAGACCGGTCGATTTTATGCCGGATCTGCCCCCCAAAACGATGCATACTGGAGGCATTGCCGTAATATTCCGTAAGGTATGGAATCATCTCTTCGACGACTTCCTCGGCAATCCGCGTGGTAGCGTTATTGTCCAGATAAATAATTTTCATGGTTTCTGCTCTTCGACAATAATATTTGGGCTGACGAATTCACGTAATTTCTTCTCAACAACCTCTGTCATAGTAAATTCAGCAACGTTGCACCTGGCACACATCCCCCGAAAAGCGACTATCACCTTGTCATCCACTACATCGATCAATTCCAAATCTCCACCGTCGGCCTGTAGTGCCGGCCTTATCTGCTGGTTCAGCGTTTGTTCAATCAATTTGATCTTCTGTATGTTGGTTAATGGTCTGGGTGCTGCGGACGCATCCGATTGTTCAGCCGCCACAGAAACCTGCTCAGAGGAACCTCGAACTCTTGCGATAATCATTTCGATGTCGCTGTGGCAACTCCGGCAGCCGCCGCCGGCCTTGCAATAATTGGTAACATCTTCTACGGTTTCAAGGTTATTCTCCTTTACGACATGTTCAATCTCTTTTTCGGTTACTCCAAAACAGGTACAGACAAGGTAAAAGATCATTTTTTCAATC
>Ga0255424_1228_pt1 | contig 10138 bp, 7 predicted proteins | sample ANMaggSeSYBR02F3_FD_182670 | JGI IMG/M metagenome (GOLD analysis project Ga0255424, IMG submission 182670) | Sediment cell enrichment communities from methane seep in Santa Monica Basin, California, United Staets - ANME aggregate JGI... | ecosystem: Environmental > Aquatic > Marine > Cold seeps >... | reverse complement strand
AGAAAAATGGTGTTTCCAGTGCGAAATTACCCTTTTTACCACATTCTGCGGGCTGGTATTAGCGCTCACCGTCAACGGACTCGGCCCGATCGTGGCGATTGTAACAAAGCCTTTTTTCTTTGCGGAGGCAAATTGGGCCTCGCCCAGTATCGGCCAGCACAAGGCGATTAAAACAAGAACGCTAATCCGTTTGCTGACTTTTGTGCTCCTTTTCTGCATTTTTTTCTCACTTATGTAAAAGGTAAAGTAATATTGGTGATTAAAGCGGTTTCTCCCGGAGGAGTAATGATGGATTTTTGTTTCTGATTTCCGGTGCGTTGTTCTCTAATCAGGGCTTCCTATTTTAACATAAAAAATAAGGTTTGCAACCAACAAACAATCGGAATTATACGCAAGTGCAAATAATATTACAAGAGAAAAAGAATTATCACAGAGCGGCAGGGCCGCAACCAGCTTTGCAAAAAGAACTTACAGTTACACGCAGAAAAAACTTAACATAAATTCCAGTTTTTATCGGTCATCGATTAGTAGTACGGAAGCCTATCCGGTTTAGATAAAGGCTTAATTTATATTTGGCCAGCCCTATGATTTGATGGTACTATACAAAAAAATCATAGACAGATGTACGGATGCCTGTTCTCGTTACTTCGGAGGCAAATAGTAATGAATTTTCGATCATTAAGATACTTCACAATCCTGATAATATTTCCGGTTCTATGCGTCGGGTGCTCCGAACAGACCGAATCAGACTCGGAAACAACGGACTCGGATGTTCCACAAGCGAAGACGGCCTTATCACCGGTGGAGCAGGGTGAGAAGGAAGGTTTGATTGTTTTTTCCAGCAACCGCAGCGGTTCCTGGCGGATATGGAGTGTTAACCCGGACGGTCGGGAGTTGCGACAATTGACCCGGGGACAGCCTGACGAGCAGGATGTTGACCCTGTTTTCAGCCCGGACGGCAAGACAATTTTATTCAGTTCCAGCCGAGGTGGAAAAATCGGGATTTGGAAAATGCCGATAGACGATCCCGCTAAACTCGAAATAATCTGCGACGGCGATCAGGGAGAATGGTCGTCTGACGGGAAGAAAATCGTCTTTCGTCGAAACGAAAGGATAATAATCCGCAGCCTCTCCGACGGCAGTGAGAAAATCATTAGTCCAGACAGTCCGGAGGGCTCACCTCATTGTTCGGGACCTTCCTGGAGTTCCGACGGTAAAACGATTGCCTTTGCCTGCCGCCGGGACGCCGGTAATGCGCTGTTCACTATTGCGGCCCGGGGCGGTGAACCCGTGAAAATATATGATAAAAAGGGAGCCTGCGAACCACACTGGTCGCCCGATGGAAAGTTGCTCGTGTATGAAACGGAAACCCATATCTGTACTATCCAGCCGGACGGCGAGAAAAATCGCCTGATTACGTATTTCGGCGGTGTGCAGCGATATCCCCGATGGAGCCCCGACGGGAAGAAGCTGATTTATTGTCAGGGTGTCTCGGAAAACGGCCCCTGGGAAATGTATATTATTCCAGCCGCCGGTGGTACACCCGTGAAACTGCTGGAGGGCGGCTCGGACATGAACCCGGACTGGAAGTGTATGCGTCGCGTATGGGAATTTCCGCGATCGAAACCGTAACATTTTGTCGTAAGGTTGACGCGAGCAAGGGGAAATTGTGATATGAAATTTAACCTGTCGGTTCTTTTAATAATTGCCGTATTGATGATTTGCATCGCGGCGGTACTGGCTCTTTTATTTTATATCCCAAAAGAGGCGGAACTGATTTTACCACAAAACGCATTTGCCTATTTATTGGATACAGGCACCGCACACTCCGAAACCTTATCGGTAAGCGACTTGACTCGTAAAAGCGGCTGGAAGATTGTGCCCGAAGATGATATTACCCACACGTTCAGGGGTGATACGGTTTTTTTGAACGATAAGCTCATTGTTGTTTTACGCCGTAGCGGGATGGGGGCGGAGGTTTATTCCAGAACGGCCGACGGTCCCCGAAAGCGTGCCCTGCTTACTAACTGTGCCGAGGGAGCGGATCAGGCGGCAAGTATCGCTGCGATAAAAATATTGGAGAACAATCCCGGCGTAGTTATGCTGCAAGTCGTTTATCAAACCAAAGGAAGTAAAAATGTTTCCGCTGCATATCGCCTTACTACCGGCCAGAGCTATCTGGAAATTGTCCCCGGAAAGGGGATGGAAACGCTTATGGCGCGAATCGACACCCGGTATGTTCTGGTGCCGGACTTTTTCGGTGATGATATAGTTTTCAGCGCCGAGTCCTTTACCGCAAACCGGGTACCTCTCCCGGCCGAAAATTTCTTTCTGCATCTGGTCCAGGGTGGCAATGCGATGGTTATGTGTGTTTGGCAGTCCCATCATCAGGGCGCCCGAGTTATTTTTGACGGCCCGGACCAGCGGCGCGTGATCATGGGTTCCGAAATCCAGTGCCGGGAAGACAAACCTGTCTGGATTGCTTTTCTGGAAGGCTCTCATATCTGGCATAAACGGTCAATATCGGATAAAGATGTGAAAAAGAACATTATGCTCGACTGGAAACCGCCCTTCCCCGCCAAGTGGCGTGCAGACTTTGTTATGCGGGACGAACTGGCGGAATCATGGAATTTCAGAGACGGGCTGGAATCGGAATCAGCCCAGGGGGCATCGGGCGAGGCCGCAAGTTGTTGCTGGTTTGATGAGAATCGTTCGTTTGTTCGTGTGCCTGAGGAACAGGACAAGGGAACCGGTTCGATGAGTTTTCAGCGCTCTGTTATCGTATATCCCATCGACCGCGACCGCACGACGCCCCTGACGGTTTTTTGCCCTATCGACATTATGAGAAATACTCTGGGAATCGGGCCGTGTCAGTATATTCTTGAGAGGGAGGAGCTTGGTGAGGCCGATCATCCCACGCCTGATCAGGTAACCCACTGGGTCGAAAGACTCTTTCAGAGGAAAAAGGAAAAACAGAACGCCGAGGAAATCAAAGCACGGCTCAAACAAATGGTAACACACATCCGCCATGCCCGGGAGCGGATCGGACAATATGGTTATTTTGGCCGGGAAATCCGAAAGCTTAGTGAAAAAGTTATGCCGAGCAAGGCGATGTCAGATAATTTTGCGAAATTGATTCGCATAGCCAACGATATGGAAAAAAAGGTTGAGAAAAAATCGAACACAACCAAACCTTCAGAAAAAGCGGCGGCATCGGCTGATATAATTATTGCCTTCATAGGCAAAGACAACGCGGCAGCGGAGATTCAGGCCCCGGCAGTTGAAATCAGGGCTTTGGGAGCCGCACAGGACAGACTATTATCCCAGTGTCGCATGGCTGTACGGCGGATAAAGCTGCAGGCGTCGCTTGTCGCCGCCGGCGACCCCCGCACCGTCGATTTTGCCGGAAAGGTGCAGGAATTGGCCGAACAGATATTGCGGAAAAAGTAGAATAATGCCTGGGTTAGGCTTGGTATATGAAGAGATATATAAATAGGTTATTTGTGATAAAAATGTAGTTATTTGTAGAGGCGGATTCAACTCCCAAGTGTTACACCGCCATAAGTAATTGTCTTAGCAGGCATTAAGAGCGAGCAAAATCGTTCGGGGCCCCAGACAGACAAATTGCCCCGACCCTCTGGCCGAAACGGCCCCAATTTGTCTGTCTGCCCAAACGATTTTTCTCTTAATGAGTTATAAGGTCTCATTTGTAATATAAATGTGTAACGCTTGGGAGTTGAACTCACAAGATAATTATGGAGCAGAATATGAAATTATTATCCAGTTTTTGGGCCATGTTATTAATATTTGTTGTTGGTGCGTCAACAGTCCCAGACCAATTGTCTGCCGCTGGAGCCGAAGGACCGTTCACTTATATATTCGATACTGGTACTTCGTCGTCGGCACCGCTGAGCGGCGAGGCCTTATCCAAAAAGACCGGGTGGACGCAATTGCCGGAGGACAAAACCGTTCATACCTTCAGAGGAGATACGGTATTCCTTAATGATAAATTAGCTATCGTTCTGCGCCGTAACGCGACTGGTGCAGAAATATATTCGAACAGCGCAGCCGGGCTGAAAAAACGGGCTCAGTTGCTGCCGATGAACGGGACTGCGGATTTAAGGCTTTTATCGGTCAGGATTATTGAGAACAACACAAGTACGGTAAGTGTTGATGCGTTTTTCGGGGCAAAAAACCATTCAAACTGTTGTCTCCGTTACGAACTTCAAATAGGACAGTCCTTTGTCAAGACGGAATCTCGCCGGGGTGTGAAGCGGCTCCGCGTGGGGGGGGCGTGTCGGTTTGTGGTGCTGCCGGATTTTTTCGCTGACGATATTGTGATTGACGCCCGACAATTTCCCGTTGATCGGGGAGAACTGCCCAGTGAGAATTTCATTATGCACATGCTCGATGACGGAGAGGCCGTTTTGATGGGAGTATGGGATAAACGGGGTAACGACGTGCGCATTACATTATCCGACCGTGCCGGGCAACGGGCCATTACCGGTTCAGAAATACCTTATAGTAAAGACGGCAAAATATGGATAGCGGTTATGGCGGACAAGGACATCTGGTATATGCGCGATGTAAAGAAAAAAGACGCCGACAGGGAAATTTCACTGGCATGGAGGCAACCGTTTCCGGCGTTATGGCGGGTGGATTGGCAAAAAGCCGAGGGAGACATCGATAGTTGGGAAATGCTGACTCAGGGGTCTAATGGTGGATATATCAAACATAGCTGGTTTGGACAAAAGGAATCACTCGGCACCCCGGACTGGATGAAGCCTGATCGGCGGCGGTGGACTACGGTGCTGGGTCGGTTCCAGTATCCCTGCTGGATCAATAAGAACGGCATGGGTTATTTGCAGCCGCTCAAGAAGAAGCTGCGGTTTGAAGGCCCGGCCCTTATCTATCCGATAAACCGGTTGAAGGAAACTCCCATTGACAAAATTACAGTAGTTGATATTGTGCGCGGCACGTTGGGCGTTGGTCCGTGTGAGTATATCCTGGATGTGGAAGGCCAGCAGAAAAAATCCGCCGGGATTGCCACTTGTGCCGCGAGAAATCTGCTGAATCCCATCTATGAAAAAAAACAGCAGAAACATAAAAAAGCAGTTATAAAAAAGGGTCTGGTTGATGTATTGGCCTTTATACAACATATACGCGACCGCATTGAGGATTATGTCGCCTTTGGCCATAAAATGCAGGCGTACCTGGCTGAGCGGAAAAAGAACCATCCGGAGCTGGCTGAGCCGATAGCTGAGATGGAGACAATCACCCGGAAGATAGATACTTACATGAAGAGCAGAAAGAATGCGATTAATACACCCGCACATGCCGTGCGTCTGGTGGGAAAGTTTCGTACAAAACTTATTAACTATGAAGGTGCGGACGCATTTAAAAAATGCAAAGAGATCACCGCTGGTCTTGTAAAAATTGGCGGCAATCAGGATGAACTTGTGGGAGAATGCCGTATGGCCGTGAAAATACTGCGGCAGCGGGCGGGCATAATAATGGCTACTGATCCGCGTATGAAGGATATTGCCAGGGAAGTCAGACACCGTACTCAGGAAATACTGCGTAATCCGGTCAGCTATGAAGCTCCGAGACATTAGAAGTAAAAAAAGGAATTTAAATGATGTCATATCAATATTTGTATATTTGGAGATTGATCGTATTGATCGCTTTTATAGCGTTTAGCGACGGCTGTAGAAAGGAAGACAATCCCGCTCAATCCACCGAATCGCCATCTGCCGTTGCTACCGAGATTAAGACGAAAACAGGTATGGAAATGGTACTCATCCCAGCGGGGGAATTTGTTATGGGTGATGAAAAAAGCGAGAATGACGAACGGCCTGCTCATAAAGTTCGTATCAATGCCTTTTATATTGATAAATATGAGGTAAAGCAAAAGGTCTATGAGTCTCTGATGGGAAAAAACCCCGCTAAATTCAAAGGCCCCGACAGGCCCGTGGAACAGATTAGCTGGTTGGGTGCTGTTCGTTTCTGCAATATGTGTTCTGCCAGGGAAGGTCTTACGCCCTGTTACGATCCACAAACTCTGGAATGTAACTATCAGGCCGACGGTTATCGATTGCCGACGGAGGCCGAGTGGGAATACGCCTGCCGGGCCGGAACCTCGACTCGATACTCTTTCGGCAACAACCCCGGTCAGTTAAAGCAATATGCCTGGTTCAAGGATAATACCAACAAGAGCACCCATCCCGTGGGTCAGAAGAAACCCAATCCCTGGGGGCTTTACGACATGCACGGTAATGTCTGGGAATGGTGCGGTGACTATTACAGCGAGACATATTATCAACAAAGTCCACCGGCCGATCCACGCGGTCCCTCCGCCGGAACGGAACGTGTATTACGGGGCGGCAGTTGGGCCGTCGGAGCCGAAAGCTGCCGTTCAGCCACGAGGTATAATGAAAATCCCGGCTTGGCCGACGTGTGCTTCGGATACGAGGCCTATGGTTTTCGATGTGTCAGGAGGGCTGCGCCGAAGGCTTCCGATGGGGGCAATAAAAAAAATATAAAATAGTAAAGGCTGTCAAAAACCGGCCTCTACTATCGCTGTTAATTTTGTATCGGTATATCTGTTTTTGTAAAGGAAATAACATGAACAAGCAACGCTGTCTTGAAAAGCTCGCCCTGAAAGGAAAGGAAACGATGGTACTTCTTGTCATCATTTTGTGCCTGGTCTTGACGGACGTAACATACTGCCAGTCGAAGGCACCGTCGCCGTCGCCGAAACTGCGCACAACACCACTACCGAAGTCGAATCTCAACCTGAAAGAAATTCCCTTTAGGATTGTACATGAAACATTTCGCGAAACCAACGGCAGGGAAAACTGGGAATTGCGGATGATTAACGCGGATGGTTCCAATCCGATAAATCTCACCAACACCCCGGATGTGGATGAGATGTATCCCCATGTTTCTCCCGACGGAACGAAGATCAGTTTCGTGGTGGACGAGCGGACCAAAGACGGCAAAAAGATACGCAATGTTTATTATATGAATATCGACGGCTCCGGTCGCGTCAAGGTGGCCGATAACGCCCGGCAACAATGCTGGAACTCTGACAGTAAGACCATTGTCTATCTCAAGGGTGAGTTCGAGCGTTATACAACCAAGGACTATGCCACCAGCGGGCTTTTTTATTACGACCTGAAAACCGGCCGACATCGCCAACACCCTAATAAGAAATTACACCATCTGTATAATATTTGCTGTTCACCCGATGGTAAGTGGTTTGTGGCCACAGTGCACGGAGGGATGGGGTTCAGGCACGCTAATCTGGCCTTCAAAGCCGACGGAAACAAAATTTATGACTTGAACCGATTTGAAGTTAAAGGGTGTCGGCCGGACTTTAGTCCGGAGGGTAAGCGGATAACATGGGGGCGGACAGATTGGGATTTGTGCACGGCCGAGATTGATTTTACAGGCCCGAAGCCGCAGGTACGTAAGGTCAGGTATTTAATTAAGTGCGACAAGGAATATGAAATATATCATACGGACTTTTCACCAGATGGTAAATATATTGCCTTCAGCTACGGCCCAAAGGCTGGCGAAGGGGTCGGCACTAAAGCGCCGGGCTGGAATATCTGTATTGCGGACCTAAACGGAAAGTGGGTGCAAATTACCTCCGACGGCCTGCATAACAAGGAACCCGACTGGGTCCCGATTACCAGATAACTGAACGGTTGTATAAAATTATGGTAACCATCCACACTTTTTTCAGGTTGCCTTCTTTCGCCCTTTCAGGGTTTTGGGAGTTGTTGTTACAACCTTTCCGGGGGCTTACGCCGCCCGGCTATGTGCTCTTTCGGCCCTTTGGGCCTAATAAAGGAAAAGAATCCCCCGATTTTACATCGGGGGCTAATAAGGAAAAGAACCAGTGAACGGTTACTTACATTGTTTATTTTATAATTTTCATTTTATATTTTCTTCTTTGTTTCTGCTGTGTGGTTCGGCGGAGGCGATTAACCCGGACCTGAAGCTGAAAATGGCTATGGAGCAATACCGGGGAAAATACCGTATTCTGTATGAGGCTTACGGCGCGAATAATTTCGAGATTTTTGTAATGGACTCCGACGGTTCCAACCGGAAAAATCTCACCAACACTCTTGACGTCCACGAATTTTATCCCAAGGCCTCACCGGACGGCAGGAAGATATGTTTTGTGGTTTATCAGGGCAAGGCTGATCGCCGGATACGCTGTTTGTATCTGATGAATCCTGACGGCAGCGGCCACAAAAAAATCGTCGAAAGGGGACGCTGGCCCTGTTGGAGTTCCGACGGCACGAAAATCGCCTATGTGAAAGATTACCTGCCAAGCTTCAGTATAAAAGATTATGCTACACGGGGTTTATATTTTTATGATGTCTCTACCGGCTTGATTGAGAAGCATCCCAACAGTAAAAAGATTGAGCACATTTATAACCTTAGTTGGCATAAAACGGGCAAATGGCTGGCGGCCGTAGTGCATGGTGGGCTGGGCCATGATCATGCCGTCATTACCCTTGAGCTTGAAGGCAATAAACACTATAAACTGCTGGGCGGTAACCGCTGTCGGCCGGAATTTAATCCTGCCGGCAATAGAATCGCCTGGTGCGACCTGGATTGGGCCATCGGCGCGGCCAATCTCAGGATTTATAACAATCGCCTCAATATTGTGAATTATCGACAGATTGTGGAAGCCGAGGATCACGATGGCATAAACGTTTATCACCCTGACTTCTCGCCGGATGGGAAATTTGTTGTTTTTAGCCGAGGGCCTGTCGGCCCTGATAATCCCATCGACATCGTAAGTCCTGGGTGCTCACTGTATCATCCTTCGGCTATTGGCGTTAAGGCCGACAAATGGGATATATGTGTGGTCTCCTCACGGGGCGGTCCGTGGATCAGGCTGACCACCGACGGTAAATCCAACAAGGAACCCGACTGGATAAAGGTTGTCGATTAAGTAACCCAACTTCGGTGGGGAAAGCTGATTATTCATCAAAAACGGCGATTTTGGCCTGCCAGAGGCGATTTGACGAAGGTTGCAGTTTGACAGGAGATGGATTGAGCTTATTATAAGGTGTTGCCATCGGCAGGAAAGGGCTGTAAAACTTTGATTTTAAGGGAGTTAGGCGAAAAAAATGGCCTCTGCCCCACCGTTACAGCGGCGTTGCCAATAAGAGGGTATGCGTGTTATCTCAAAGCAAGACCCGAAAGCGGATATATCGGGAAACCATATAAACAGAAGTTGGACAGGAGGACAATGCAGATGGCAAGCGAGCTAATCATACCCGTATATCTGAACCAGAGAATCGTCTTTGACATGCTCGCCATGTTGGAGGGAGGAATCTCACACGTTACGCGAGTAGTTTACTCCGAGAAGAACCAAGAAGCAGACGAAAAGAGATATGGGGCAGAATTCGGCCTCAGCAAAGCCCTTTCCTCCCTACTTTCCATCAATGTGTCGGGTAACAGGAAAAAAGCCTCTCAATCAGACTCAAGCGTTGAGAAGGATGAAGAACGAGTTCATACTCCTGCTTCGCTTTTCTACAGACTCAGGAAGCAGTTAACGGACGATGGTACAATAAAGGCTGTTTCGTCGGACTATTGTCTGCAAATCCATGACTTTGTTGAGTTCTCTGCCTCCATGAAGAAGAATCCGCTGATCCAGACTATAGAGTCATTTATTTCTCTTATGGAAATGGCATTTATCTTCACCGACGAGGGAACTGGTAACAAGGGTACGCAAAGGCGAGAGAAGAAGGGGAGCGAGAGAATCCTGAAGCAGATGGGAATTTTCCTCGAGAAGCTCCAGTCAGGTGACACTATAGACATAGTTGCGGAGACTTTTTTTGGTGCATACAAGGCCGTGGTGACCCTTGAGTCTGAGTATCTTAACGATCCAACTATGGCCGATTTGGTGGATGGAAAATTCAGCGTCGTTGGGAAGGTAATCAGGACAGTTGAAGCTGAAAAAGGCGCAATTAGCCTTATTCGGAAGTCAGCATTGACTATGATGCCGAAGAGCATATTGAATGGGATGATGGTTAGCCTCCAGCAGCTCTCGGACGAAGATTTCAACCTGCCCAATTTGCAGTTGGAACTGGCTGGTCCGGTGTTTCAAATA
>Ga0255424_1252_pt1 | contig 10174 bp, 4 predicted proteins | sample ANMaggSeSYBR02F3_FD_182670 | JGI IMG/M metagenome (GOLD analysis project Ga0255424, IMG submission 182670) | Sediment cell enrichment communities from methane seep in Santa Monica Basin, California, United Staets - ANME aggregate JGI... | ecosystem: Environmental > Aquatic > Marine > Cold seeps >... | reverse complement strand
GGCGTGGTGCTGCCCGGAGTGGGTGCATTCCAGGACGCCATGCACAACCTGGCCCCGTTTAAGGACAACCTGATAGAGGTAGCAGGAGCAGGAAAACCCCTGCTTGGGATATGCCTCGGGATGCAGATGCTGCTCACCCGGTCCGAAGAGGGAGGCCAGACCGACGGACTGAACCTCGTTCCCGGTAAAGTCGTACGCTTTCCAAAATCGGTGGGCAAGATACCCCACATGGGCTGGAACTCCCTTGATATTAAAAGTGATCACCAGTTGTTCAGGGACATACCAACCAATACTTATGCATATTTTGTCCACTCCTACTATGCAGACTGTGCCCCGGAATACGTACTGGCATCATCCGAATACGGCATAGAATTTGCCGCTGCTGTCGTCAATAAGGAAGGCAACGTGATGGGGACCCAGTTCCACCCTGAAAAGAGCGGGGACTTGGGGTTGAAGATGCTCAAAAATTTTGTAGGGATGTGTTAAGTTTTGGACCCGGATATTGACCGCTGGTTCCCTTATCCTGGATACAGGTCCCACCAGCGTGAAATGCTGGAGGCAGCGGCAGAAATAGTACGCACCGGCGGGCACAGCGTATTTATGGTGGATGCACCCACCGGCAGTGGGAAGACCAGTATTTTGTCGGCTCTGCTTGCTGCCAGGAATGATCAACAAATTGTGGTTGTACTGCGCACTGTAAGCCAGGTTTCCATCTATCTTGACGAGATTAAGAAGATAAGGCAGAACACCAACAAGCGTCCAAGGGTTGCATACCTGGTCGGCAAGGCAAAGACCTGCCAGTTGAGGGATGAGATGGACAGCGTCTACATGGGATGTGATCTGCTAAAGATCATGACCAGGCAACTGCTGGAATCAAAGATGCGGGAATATATGTATCTGGCTGGAAGGTCACAGGATACGGTCTATGACCCTTCAAAGGATGAATCGCTGCTTGAATTGATAATGGATGAGAGGGAGGGAGAGCGTTCCTGCTGTCCATATTATTTGCTGTCCAAAGAAGCTTATCTCCTTGATGGGGAAATTAAGTTTCGCAGTTCCAGGAAAGCCCAGGAAGTTGGCCGGGCCATCGGGGACAATATTATTTACCTGGACGAACTGGACGAACATTGTGGTGATATGTGTCCCTATGAAGCTATGGCATTATCAGCAGAAGATGCTGATGTGGTTATCCTGAACTACAACCATGTGTTTGATGATACCTACAGGGATGCCATGTACAACTGGCTGGGACTGGATCCTGAAAAGACCATCCTGCTTATAGATGAGGCCCATAACCTGGGGGATACTGTGCGGGCTGTGAACAGCGATGTCCTGTCCCAGTTCTCTGTTAAAAAAGCCATAAAAGAAGTGGAATCTTCCAGGATGAAGGCAAGGAAGGCTGGCCTGAACAAGAGCCTGGCTGTGGCAGAGCAGATACTGCCCAGGATAATGAAGTTCATGGAAAAGATGAACGAGAAAGGCACATCATCAGAGGAGTGGTTCGACCCGCACATGTTCTCGGATTTTGTGTTTGGTGAAAGCCTGGTGCGGGAGGATGATAGGATGGTGGCTGAACTAATGAACCTGGGTGATGTGATAGCCAGGCAGAAGGAAAGCGGATCAGAATCTTCAGAGATGCACCTTCAAAAGGTAGGTGACTTCCTGTTCATGCTGAACTTTGCAAAGAACGATGAGGCTTACGTACCACTGAAATATACTGATAAACGCCAGGTGGGGGGTAATACCTACACGTCCACTACACTGGAGATACGCAACCTTGACCCCAGCCTGCAAATAGAGAGCGTGGTAGGCCAGCACCATGCCACTATAATGATATCTGGTACATTCTCGCCGCCTGAAGCATATGAGCTGTACTATTTTGCTAAAAACGGCAGGACAGCAATAATGACACTCCCAAACCAGTTCCCTCCTGAGAACCGGCTGGTACTGACAGCAAGCAGGGCCACCACGCAGAGTTCGCAAAGGGATGACCGGGATAATGTGACTGAGATACAGCAGCATCTGGAAGCGTTTATTGCTGGTGTACCCGGAAATGTTGTGGTCTATTTCACTTCATATAATCTACTGAACCAGTACATGGATATCTGCACCACGGTTGCAAAGGCAGCAGGCAAACAGATATATCTTGAACCCAGGGACTCGAAAGAGGTGTCATCAGTGCTGGCCAGGTTTTTCCAGGCCGGCCTTAAGAGTGCCACAAAACCAGGGGTACTGCTTGCAGTGGCAGGCGGCAAGATGAGTGAGGGTATTGACTACCGGGGCGAGGCTTTAAAAGGTTCTATGGTGGTCGGACTGCCGTTGACTGCATATACTGAGATACAGAAGACTGTGAATGAGTATTACAAGAGCAAGTACGGGAATAAACAGGGGATGTTCATAGCTTATACCCTGCCTGCCATGAACAGGGCACTGCAGGCACTAGGAAGGGTACATCGTGCAGCAGATGAGGATGGAGTGCTGGTGTTATGTGATTTTAGGTTTGCGAGCAAGGGAGGGATGGGGGTGCGGGAGTATCTTCCTGATTGGATGGAAAGGGAATTGAAGGTATGTTCTGGCAGGGAAAGTGCACAACTGATCACGGAATGGGTGAAGCACCATAAGCGTGCTGGGGTTCCACTGGAAACAAAGGGGTTATTGAATGTGGAAACTGACAAAAATGAGGTACAAGAACCCGTTTTGCAGATTGGTAAAATTAAAAAGACCAGGCTTTTAAATATCCTTGCTAAGATTGCCAGGTCAAAGAAGAGATTCTATCTAGGCACTATTAATAATCAACTCAAAAAGGAGGATCGGCTGGATTCTACGCAGTTGAAGGAGATGTTCACGGATGAGGATTTTTATCGTCTGGGACTAAAAGCCTGTTATGTGCCTTCCATAGGTGAGGTGGAAGTAAAGCGTATCAGAAATAACGATAAGTAGATAATGGATACAATAGATATTAGCGTGAATCGCCCAGTAATTTTTTGCCGTCGTGGCTTAGCTTGGCAGAGCGACTGATTCGTAATCAGTAGGTCGTGGGTTCAATTCCCACCGGCGGCTTATGTGACACTGTGTCATTGATGTAAAGAGGGGGTAAATGCCGAAGTGTTTAAGTCACATAACATATCATTGGAAAATGTGGTCTTTATTCTCTAATGGTCCCAACCTGAGAGATTTAGGGCTAATGATGTATCCGGGCTCATACTTCACCACAAAGATATGATAGCTTCTGAGTATATCTAATAATCATGGAAGGATAACAGGGGGATAATTTCCATAAATCGCTATCTGCAGGCCCGGTACGGGGTATACCGTGACTTCCGTAGTGTTTAGATGAGAAATATCAAAAATAGGAGGGGGGAATATGAAGAAAATATTTAGTGAATGTTTGAGAGCTGCGGCAAATACCGCACTCGCAGCATCTATCTGTAAATTTCAGGCAGGTTTGTTTAAAGGAGGTAGGTTGAGATGAACAGGAAAATAATTATTTCAGCAGTCTTACTGCTTGCGTTCGCACTCGCACCCATTGCTACTGCACAGGTTAATCCCGCGTGGAGCATCGAAACCGTGGATTCGGAAGGATCTGTAGGCAAATATAACTCTATCGCCGTTGATTCTGAGGGCAATCCACATATAAGCTATTACGACTATACGAATAATTATCTGAAGTATGCGAAATGGACGGGAAGCGAGTGGACAATCCAAACCGTGGATTCGACAGGATATGGATATATAGGCGATTATAACTCTATCGCCGTTGATTCTGCCGACAATCCCCACATTAGCTATTTGGACTGGTTAAATGGTGATTTGAAGTATGCGAAATGGACGGGAAGCGAGTGGACAATCCAAACCGTGGATTCGACAGGATATGTAGGCGAATATACCTCTATCGCTGTTGATTCTGAGGACAATCCACACATAAGCTATTACGACGATACGAATAATTATCTGAAGTATGCGAAATGGACGGGAAGCACGTGGACTATTCAAATCGTGGATTCGGCAGGATATGGAAATATGAACGTGTATACTTCTATCGCTGTTGATTCAGCCGACAATCCCCACATAAGCTATTACGACGTTACGCATGATTATTTGAAGTATGCGAAATGGACGGGAAGCGAGTGGACCATCCAAACCGTAGATTCGGCAGAAAATTGTTTAGGCGCGTATTCCTCTATCGCCGTTGATTCTGCCGGCAATCCACACATAAGCTATTACGACGAAGCTAATGGCAATCTGAAGTATGCGAAATGGACGGGAAGCGAGTGGACCATCCAAATCGTTGGTTGGGGACATATGGGTGAGTGTACCTCTATCGCCCTTGATTCTGCCGGTTATCCACATATAAGCTATTTTATCGGTTATCCTAAATACTATTTGCAGTATGCGAAATGGACGGGAAGCGAGTGGACCATCCAAGCTGTGGATGTGGATACAGGGTATTGGCGAATTTCGAATTCTATCGCCGTTGATTCTACCGGCAATCCCCACATAAGCTATTACGATGATACGAATGAAGATTTGAAGTATGCGATTTTCCGACCAGTCCATAACTTAAACACATTAGAGAACTTTTCTACGATTCAGGCTGCGATCGATGATTCCGATACATTGCCTGGACACACGATCACTGTTGATCCAGGAATATATACCGAGAATGTGAATGTGAACAAGCAATTGACAATAAGGTCAACTTCTGGAAATCCTGCTGATACGATTGTGAACGCATCGGATTCAGACGTTAATGTTTTCTATGTATCTAGGGATTACGTGAACATAAGCGGGTTCACCGTGCAAAATGCAACAGGTGACTATATGTCTGGGATATATCTCCCTGGTAACGAGCACTGCAACATTTCTGATAACAATGCATCGAACAACTACTACGGCATCAGCCTGGGTTCTTCGAGCAACAACACGCTCACGAACAACACCGCATCGAACAACTACGGCACCGGCATTTACCTGTCTTCTTCGAGCAACAACACGCTTGTAAATAACACCGCTAACTCGAATAACAACAACGGCATCACCCTGGCTTTTTCGAGCAACAACACGCTCACGAACAACACCGCTAACGAGAACAACTACGGCACCGGCATCCACTTGGGTTATTCGAACAGCAACCAGATCACGAACAACACCGCTAACGAGAACAACTACGGCATCGTGCTGTCTTCTTCGAGCAACAACACGCTCTCGAACAACACCGCTAACGAGAACAACTACGGCATCTACCTGGTAGGTTCGAGCAACAATCTCATCTACAACAACTACTTCAACAACACCAACAACGCTTTTGACAACGGAGACAACATCTGGAACATCACGAAAACAGAGGGAACGAACATAATCGGCGGGGATTATCTTGGCGGGAATTATTGGAGCGATTATACTGGATTGGATGACGGAAGTGGAAGCGGAGTGCATTCATACGCTGGAGATGGCTTGGGAGATACATTATTGCCGTATAATTCAAGTGGAAACATATTTAGTGGAGGAGATTTCTTACCCTTGGCAGAGGATAACTGCCCTTTTGATCCAGACAAGACCGAACCTGGCGTGTGCGGCTGCGGTGTAGCGGATACGGACTCAGATGGTGACGGAAGAGCAGATTGTATTGATAACTGTCCTGCCACTCCAAATCCCGGACAGGAAGATACAGACAGTGATGGAGTAGGAGATGCCTGTGATAACTGTCCTGCCACTCCAAATCCCGGACAGGAAGATACAGACAGTGATGGAGTAGGAGATGCCTGTGATAACTGTCCTGCCATTCCAAATCCCGGACAGGAAGATGCAGACGTTGATGGAGTAGGAGATGCCTGTGATAACTGTCCTGCCACTTCAAATCCCGGACAGGAAGATCAAGACAGTGATGGAGTAGGAGATGTCTGTGATAATTGTCCTGCCACTTCAAATCCCGGACAGGAAGATCAAGACAGTGATGGAGTAGGAGATGTCTGTGATAATTGTCCTGTTATTTCAAATCCCGGACAGGAAGATCAAGACAGTGATGGAGGAGGAGATGTCTGTGATAATTGTCCTGTTATTTCAAATCCCGGACAGGAAGATCAAGACGGTGATGGAGTAGGAGATGTCTGTGATAACTGTCCTGACACTTCAAATCCCGGACAGGAAGATGCAGACGGTGATGGAGTAGGAAATGCCTGTGATAATTGTCCGAATAACATTAATCCCGACCAGAGCGATCTCGACGGCGATCTGGATGGTGATGTCTGTGACGTTTGCCCGGATGATCCCACAAATGAGTGTAATCAAGACAGATCAGCCGGGGGTTCCATCGATCCGGTGGAGGGAGGAACCATTTCAACGCCGGATGGGAGTGTGACCATCGATGTTCCGCCAGGAGCATTAAATGAGTATACGTCACTATCCATCACTGACGAAACCGGAACATCATTTGAACTTACGACGAATCTCGGAAACGGTATCGCCCTTTTTGGAGTAAGCATACAGCCCGAAGGGTTGGAATTTAGCGTCCCTATAACCATAACCTTCTCCTGGGATGACGCAGATAATGATGGAAAAGTTGATGGTACTAACATCCAGGAAAAAAATCTGATAATCACCAAGGACAACGAGGCTGTTACGAATCGGTGCGGGCAAGAGCCCGTGGATGGTCTAGGTGCTGAATGCGATCAGGGTGATAACGACTTTACCTTTTACGTAGAGAGCTTGAGCGAGTTTGCTCTGGTATTCGTTGACGATGTGGGCCCCATCACCTCAAACGTACTGGCTGACCCCAACCCGGTATCAGTAAATACTGAAATTACTCTCACTGCCACCGTGGATGATTCCCTAACTGGGGAGTCGACCATTGGCTCAGCTGAATACAACATCGATGGTGGCGAGGATTATATTCAAATGAACGCTCAGGACGGGCATTTCGACGAGGTAATTGAGGATGTGGAGGCAAGTATCCCAGTTTTTGCAGAACCCGGCGTGCATAGCATCTGTGTTCACGGCAATGATAGGTTCGAAAACAACGTAGGTGCTGAAGACTGCATCCTTCTTGCCGTTTACGACCCAACGGGAGGCTTCGTCACAGGTGGTGGCTGGATCAACTCACCAGAAGGTGCTTACACGCCTGACTCATCCCTCACAGGCAAAGCTAATTTCGGCTTTGTCTCCAAGTACAAGAAAGGCGCAGATGTCCCAATCGGTCACACAGAATTCCAATTCAAGGTTGCCGATCTGAACTTCCAATCTGACGCCTATGAGTGGTTGGTCGTCGCTGGGCCAAAGGCTATGTACAAGGGCATCGGGACAATCAATGGTGAAGGGAGCTATGGATTTATGCTCAGTGCGATTGACAAGGAGTTAACGCCCAGCACTGATGTCGACATGTTCCGAATCAAAATATGGGACAAGGACGACGGTGACGCAGTCGTCTATGACAACCAGATAGGCGATGCTGACGATGCGGATCTGACAACAGCCATCCGAGGGGGTTCAATAAAGATACACAAGGGTTAGTAGTTGCTAAAGCCTGACTAAAAATTTAAAACATAAAGAGGGGCGATTGCCCCTCATTTTTTTTATTGAATAAGGTCAATTACCTGTAATCTAGCACCTGAATGCAAACAAAAAAAATCAGACAATCTGGTAGAAATCTAAATTCATGAGCATCGGCAAAGATGCATCGGTCTTTCCGGACCGAGGTCCGTGACGAACATACACCTCACAAATGCCTGATCCCGTACCCGTCTTCCCCCAGCACCCTGCCCACAAAATAGTTCCTGTGGCAATGCCTATGGCTCTTCTCGGCGCACAGGATCAGCACCCTATGCTCCCTGCCCAGGTCCTCCAGCATCACCGCACTGGCAGAGCCGCCCGCTCTAGCCATTCATGGTACTGGTCGGCCTCGATATACAGTCATCCCCGAAGGCAGCCTTCAGTTCCTTATGCGAAAAGCGCCTAGTCCAACAGCAAGCTATAGCTTGGAATACACCGCCCTGATAGTATTCACTTGTACTATGTGTTATGAAAAGATTATAGTGGTAAAAATGTTACAGATTGTTACGATTCGTAACGGGCTCACCAGCGGCTTGTTCGCTTATTTTTCCTGCATTCTCTCAGTTCTCTTCTTCCATATGTAGGAAAGTTGGGCAATTTCCCCACTTGACCCCCAAAGATGCGTCATCATGGATTTTCACCCGCTTAATTAGCGTAACTCAAGTTTGAGAAACATATTTTAATCTAAAATCAACCTGTTGCAGCTGATTTCCACTTAATATCTTCCAAATAACCCATTTCAATTTTTTAGGACCAGTCAGGACTTTTCATTAAAACATGGAATACAGTAACCTTTTCCATCCTTTTCCTTGATCCTTGTCTCCATCACCGGCTCCCCGCACCTGGAACATGGCACTGATTCATGTATCCGGGCATGCGATGGCAGTTCAATTGTAACGTCCCGTATGTCGAACAACTCATTTTCATCTATACTCAATATCTGCGCAATCCGCTCATCACGGTCCTCTTTTTCGAACATAGTGCCCTTCAGGCTTACCCGTACACCACGGCCAAGGGGGCGGAGTGCGAGGGTATATACATGCTTGCCGTAATCCCTGAAAAAGAAGTTGCCCTTACCAAAGGTGCAGCCGGTCATGTACTGTATGGCATCCACTGCGCAGGAATTGTTCTCCACAATTGCTATTAATTCTTCATCCTCTGAGCGCATGGCATGAATTCGCTCCATACCTGCCTTTGCAGCGCGGTAGCCAAGTACCAGGCCCGGACAGAAGTGGCCGTGAAAATCGATGATGGGTTTGAGGTCAGGGGGAATATAGGGCTGTGTCATTGATGTAGGATTGGTTGCGATGAGGTTAATAAGTTTCGCGGAGGATGGACTATTATAATGCTTGAATGATGTGGTTTAAGGAATCAAGAAAATGCTCACTTCGTTCGCATTTTCTAAACATGCAGGAAAGCATATATTTTCCTACACATTATCATACACATTAAAAAACAGACTCATAATCCTAAGTATCGTAATTCTAATAATTGGTAATACATTTATGATACCTAAAATCAGGGTTTTAAAACGCAAGCAAAAACAGCCACAATGGAATGAATAGAATCCAGACATATCCAAAAGGCACCATTATTGCTAATATATTAGTAATAACCCATCTTCGTCACTATGAATTTAAACCGCCATCAGTGGACCGTACCATTTTTAAAATCTGTTCCACACATTCTTGACCCCGATCGATTTCAAGTATTTGTTCATTCCAAAATATTTGCAATTGAATGCATCCATAATGTTTTTTTGCGTATTCGTCATGGTCGTAATTTTCAATTTCACCTTTCTCCAATGATTTGTTCTATATGTTATAACAATTATATAATGTTCACGGTTTGGAATTCTGTTCTACATCTGGAAAAGTTAAGGAAGTATTATTTTGGTGAAAATCGAGAGGAGTGGACGTTAGAAAAGATTATTTATGGATGAAAACTGTGAATTCTGGTGTGATACTGGAGAACATGGGTAATAATGCAAACAATCTTGGCGATTATGATCGGAATAAATCCTACCGAATAATAAAACATTGTTTATCTGGCTTGACTCCAAAACTTACCCCAACACCCCGATCTGTGTACCCCTGACCGACCTGCGGTAGCGTTTACTGATCTCAACAGTCTCATCCAGATTATCTTTGGTTACCCAAACCACGTGAGGAAAATCCGAACCTGTAAATGCATGCCTGAATGCATTGTAGATAGCAATATCAACCTTCCCCTGCTGGTAAAGTTCCTTAATAGAAGGCCAGCCCCAATCAGAAACCAGTGCTTCAACCGCCCCGAGCCCGTCCCGTTCGAACACCTCCACCAGCAGTGCCGTAACCATGCAGTTTCCTGACATCACAGCAACATTACAGTTGGATACTGCATACTCATTGCCGTTGAATGATAAAGCCAGTCCTCCGGCATCCCTGGTAAGATCCAGCATTTTCCAGTCAGTGATGCTGTCGCCTATGGTGGCTGATTGCTTCATATCCGGCCCTTCCTTATCAAGAGCACTTATCACTGCCTCATATTTGTGGATGCCACCTATTGGTTTTATCTCTTCCAGCACACTACAAAAACCAGTGGAAGGGAGTATATCCCAGAAAAAGCTATCCATCTGCCTGATAGACCG
>Ga0255424_1251_pt1 | contig 10194 bp, 10 predicted proteins | sample ANMaggSeSYBR02F3_FD_182670 | JGI IMG/M metagenome (GOLD analysis project Ga0255424, IMG submission 182670) | Sediment cell enrichment communities from methane seep in Santa Monica Basin, California, United Staets - ANME aggregate JGI... | ecosystem: Environmental > Aquatic > Marine > Cold seeps >... | reverse complement strand
ATTATAATGTATTCTTTCCATCTTTTCCAGACTTGCAAAAAGTGCATTTAAGGCATCCCTGTTTTCTTTTTCTATTCTTTTCTTATATTCTGCACTTTCTTTCCTTTCAAGCTCATCGAGTAGATCTTGTGCCGTAGCCGTTGCTTTTACTTGTGCATTTTTGGCTTCCTTCAGGGCTTTATACTTTTCCTTTTTATCTGCTTCCTTTAATTTTGCCTGTGCTTCTTTTAGCTTCTCGTCGGCTTCTTTTGCTTTATCTTTTTTTTGTTTTATTATGTAGTCTCTTACCGCAGATACATCATAACCTATAGAACCCGTTCTTGCACCACTCAAATGCTCTCCCAGTCCAAATCTTTTAAATTCTTTCATGACCTTGATCGTCTTTTCTTTATTAAAATACATTGGAACTTCATGAATCCCATTATAAATGAATTTATCCCAGTTAGGGCTACTTGAAGTGTTGTAACTCCAAGTGTTAGGTTTTCCCATTGCCCCAAGATCTATGGAAACATTCATATTTGGTAAAGCCAACCCACTTACAACTCCTACCTGTACTTTTAGTTCAGTTAATTTGAGTTTGTTTTTTACCTCATCAGGAAATTCATTCATCCTGTATATGGTTCCATCAACAGTAATGTAATTACCTAAACTGTATTTTGCATTTGCATCAAGAACCATCTCTCCCATTAGAAAACCGACAGAATACTTCACGGTTAAAGTATCTATTTCAAAAAAGTCTCCTGACTTATCTATCTTTTCAACAGTAAATGTGCCTTCATGTTTAGCATTCAATGTGACAACGACAGCCATACATATGAGTATAAATTTAAATTGTTTCATCACTTAATCCACAAAATTCGGATTTGATTCTTGACATCGTTCTAACGCATTTAATGTCTTGAATTCATTTGCATACTTACCGAAATGTTTTTTACTTATATCTGCACAGGAAATAAAACTTCTTCTACAACCATTGTAAACAACTTCACCAACATTATTCACATACTTCGAATCATAACAGACATTTAACCTCACCCGATTTGGTTCTTTAGGCTTTGAATTCATACATCTTTGTAACGCTTTAGCTGACAACGCTTCAGTAGGATATTTACCAAAATGTTTTTTATTGTTTATTGTACAGGGAAGGCTACTGCCAATACATCCACTATAGGTTGAATTTCTATTAGTCTCATACTTTTTCTCATAACAAATATAGAGTTGCCTATTCTCTTCTTCATGAGGGTCTGTAGATTTCATAGTATGTTCTTCCAAAGCATCCTCTATCTCAGATACATAATATTTAGACTGTTTGTATAGCACACTGTCTTTACTGGCTGATCTCATAAATAGTTTAAATTTCTCATCTGCTTCTTTTAAACTTCCTCCGGATTCATATATTGCTTTTGCTTCAAAATATATAAATGATTTTGGTAGTTCCACACCCGTATCTTTTATATTTCCAAGTGTGACCAGTACTTTGTCATACTCTTTTTCTTTAACTTGTGTCATAAGTTTATTTTGAAGTAAATTCACATCTTTGTTTATCTGATAAGAGATATCTTCTGAAAAGAGTACAGTTATAATAAGAAGTAAATATATCCATATTTTATTTTGTTTCATTTTTATCCTTAACGTTATATATATTATACGATCGATTTCTATTGGTCTTGGACTACAGCCCTTTGAATATCTTTAGGTTCACAACTGTATTCAACAAGAAAACCCTCTGCATAATCAAATAATCTGTCTGGTTTTTTTACATCATATGTCATCGTTGCTTCAGATCTCTCTTCAGGCAGTTCACCTGGATCTGCTTCCATTCTATAGCACTTACTCTAAAAAACCTGTATACTCTCTTTTCATCATATCTGCCCCTAAATAGTCACTAAATAATAGCAAATAAGCATGATTTTCAACTTAAGAAGTATTAGGATCATAACCTAACATGCCCTGTAAATTTTGACTGTAAGGATATTGCCAAAAAAGTTAAAAAGCAGTAAACTACAATATTAGGAGAATATCATGAATAAAATCGTTCATATAGTACTATTTGCACTTATCGCACTCTCTATTACTACAAGTAGTGTATTCGCAGAGAATATCTGCTATAAGGCAAATAAAAAAGATTTCCATCAGACACCAGGTATGCCACACGATGTTATCTTTGATCTCAGAGACTTGAAAAAAAAGCAATGGATCTACCTATCTTTTCTATCACTTCTACCTATTCCTTATGCTGACAGCGAGTACAGCTTTGACTGTATGCCAAAAGAAAACAAACCTGAGAGTTATGAGTGTGTGGGAGATTGCGATAGCGGGAGAATGCAAATTCGTGTAGAGGATGAATACCTGTATGTAAATGTAACATTTGCCACCATGACCAATACACCTGATGATCCTATCATGCATAAGATCCGTTCAAAAGAAAACAAATTCACAAGTGCATACAGAACCGTTTGTCCCAAATCCCATACATTCCAACGCAAGCAGGAAACACACTTACCCTATGTTTGTTACAATTGGAAGGGAAAAGAGCATGTAGAAGGAAGCAATAAAATAGTTTACGCTGGCTGCACACAACACAACCAAGCATGTAAAAGTATAGGCGCACAACATTTTGGGAAATATCCGAATGATTATGAATCTTATAAAGCATTACAGAGATGTGGAGATGCAACTCCAAATTTAGTGCCAAAAACTTCATCATCTTTAAAGTCTCAAACTTTTGTTAAAAGTAAAAATCGGAAAAAGGAACTGTTAGACTCCATCACCATCAAAGATGTTGACATTCATGATCTTGACTATTACAATGACCTTGTGATCGCAGTAGGGGAAGATGACTCTCCAAGAATAAGAAAATTACGATCTATGGAAGAATATTATGAATCAGTAATAATAAGGTCCTTAGATGGCGGTAAAAGTTGGCATAAAATAAGAGAAGGAGAAGAGGATTCTGTACCACACAATACTGTCATAATACTAGATGACAAACGCATTGTAGTTGCCTCCTCCATGGAAGGCCCAGGTGGTTCGATCATCCTATCTGAAGATGCAGGTAAAAGCTGGGAGACGAGATACAATTATGCATTTATAGAGTCTATGAAACACATAAAAGGAGACACCATAGTTGCAAAGACTTTTGGACCTACAATAAAAAGCATAGATGGAGGAAAAAACTGGGTAGATATACCATCGCAATAGTAAGATATTTTATTTTAACAGTGTAGATAAAAAAGGAAGTAAACAAATGCCATCGAGAAAAGAAAAGCATGAGATCAAAAAACTATTATATAAGGGTAAAGTTGCTCTAAATAAACTTACATGTACTTTTGATGATGAAAAATTACAAAATTTATTGTACTACTACAATCAGTGTAAAGAAGATACATCAAAATCAACAACCCCGACCCAAGGGTGCGGGGTATGAATTGGATTTAAATTTATTGGCGAGACGTAACTCACGATAAATTAGTATCAATGTTGATAATGATTCAACCTAAAGGTCGGGGAATTATTCCCGACTAGATTAAAATTTTGAATCATATCGGTGCATTTGTAAATTACTCTGATATTCAAAGAATGAAAGAAATTAATCAATAAGTTCCATATCTAATAAAATTTAAAATTCTCTCCCATAATGTTTGTTGCATTCGTTCTTTGAGAGTTAAAGTATCTTCTTCTAAGTCATCTTTCAAATCCTCTTTAAGTTGATTATCTGTAGTATAATAGACAATTAAGAGTAAGAAAGCAACCAAATGAAAAAAATCCTACTACTGATCTCAATTGTACTTACACTAAACCTTCATGCCGAATTACCACCCTACATTTATAAAAACTATCAAGAAAATGCCCCTGAAGCCTTAACAATAGAAGTTAAAAAAGTAGAAACTTCTTTAATTTCTATGAATGAAAAAAGTGTAACTATCGCTGCAAAGATCATAAGAGTTAAACGATCGAAAAGTAAAGTTAAAAGAGGTGATAGCATAATCATCGTCTATAATTCAACATTTTGGAAACCAAGCGGATGGGTAGGCCCCTCTTCTCTTCCTGTTTTAGAAGAGAAACAAACCTATAAAGCTTTCTTGAGAAAAAGTAAGAAAAACAACTATTACTTCCCTGCTGCAAAAGGAAAAAGTTTTAAATAATATAAAAGAGTTAAGTTTTCATCAACTCATGAAACCATTGCTATTTGTAGAGTGACAAACACAGCATTAAAAGGCAAAGATAATGGAAAATGTTGGAAAGAAACACCTATGGAGAAAAGAGACTAAAGTCTCTCAGGCATTTCATCTTTAAAAGCGATCTCTTCAGCTTTAGCAAGTATATCCAATGCACCATCAGCTATCATCGCTTCTGCTAGCTGCTCACCAAGGGTATCACATGCATTGACTGTTGAAGTAAGTTCTTTATGCATGATGTGTGTGCCATCTGGATAACCAAGCATCGCTTTAACTGTAATGTCATCACCAGTGATAATGGCATTCACCGCAACAGGGGCAGAACATCCAGCACCGATCTTGGAGACGAAATCACGTTCTAATTTAGTACATATAAAAGAGTTCTCATCATTAAGAGTCATGGCAATTTCGCGTATTCTGTCATTGGAACTTACGATCTCTATACCCAATGCAGCTTGACCCATAGGAGGTATGAAAAAACCTAACTTCTCTACAAAAGGGATGTCTTTAAGTAAGTCAAGTCTGTAAAGACCAATGTATGCAAGGATGATCGCATCATACTGCCCCTCTTTTAGCTTTCTAAGACGTGTGTTAACATTTCCCCTAAGTTCTTTTACTTTAAGGTCTGGTCGTCTCTCAAGGAGCTGCATGCGTCTTCTAAGACTTGTTGTTCCTACAGTTGCACCAAGTGGAAGTTCATCTAAACTTTTGTACGTATGGGAAAGCAGCACATCACTCTGATCTTGCCGTGTAGTGATAGCACACAATTCCAAGCCTTCAGGGATATAAGTAGGTACATCTTTAAGAGAATGTACTGCAAGATGTGCATTACCTTCTATCATCTCATCTTCAAGTTCTTTTGTAAAATGCCCTTTACCACCTATAAGTGCCAATGGTTTGTCAAGTATCTTGTCACCTTTAGAAGTGATTTCATTGAGTTCAACTGTAACTTCAGGGAATGAAGTTTCGATTCTTGCTTTGATATGATACGCTTGCCAGAGAGCAAGATTACTTGCTCTTGTTGCTATGATTAATTTTTCCACTGATTTCACTTTATTATTTTTTGTTGTTTTATTTATTATCTAGTGCTGCGAAGAGTAATGCACCCAACCCTCTTTAGAGGGCGCTTGCGTTTGCATTACGTATGAGTAGCAGTAGATAATAATTATTTTATTAACTTCTCGTAACCGTTTCTCATTTTATCCCACTGACCATCAAGATAGATAGTAGGTGTTCCGGAAACCATCATTTTTCCTGCTGCTGCAGCATCAGCTTTAATGGCAGCTTTCACTTTTTTAGTATTGATCTGTGCTGGAGTTACATCATAATTTGCATGTTTTTTTACTGCTGACAGTATTTTGGTTACATTCGTCTCTCTTGGATCGATCTTTAAACTATAGATCTTGTCTACCATATCTGCTTTACCCTCATGCTGTGCTACATGCATCACACGTGTCAACACATCAGCAACAGGATGGATCCTTAAAAGTGGCAAATGATAGTAATAGACTGCCAACGTTGTTGGATTCTCTCTGGCTGCTTTAAAGATCTCAGGTACCAACTCTTGACAGAATGGGCATTGAGGATCAGAGAAAATAAGTACTTTATGCTTTGCATCTTTATTACCAAAAAGAAGATGTGCATCATTGTACATACTTGCCGGTACTGTTGGTTTGATCTCATTACGATAATCTTTACCTGTCTTCAGGTTGACTAAATGCCCTGTAACAAGTCCATCTTTGATGAACATGGTTTCCGGTGCATGTATCTCTTTTTTCTTGTATGTCAGATCCATAGTTGTTAAAAGCACTGTCCAACCTGTAAGTGCTTTTACAGTTTTACTCTCAAGGACAGTTACCCCATTTACTTTTACTTCTGGATTCTTCACCACACTTTTTTTAACATAGTTAACTAATGATTTATTATCTGGTTGTGCAGATGCACTAAGAGCGACTGTTACGATCAGTGTGCTCGTCAATAATCTCGACATCAATGACATTATCATCTCCTTTTTTTGTATCAAATTTTGTTTGTTCGGGTGTTATTTTAGCAACAAATTGTAAATATACTGTGTAGACAAGTGCAACTAAGCCTAAAAAGTCTGTCAATACCCCTGGAATGATAAGAAATATCGCACCCAAAAGATAAGCCGTACTTGCATTTTGAAAGCTTTGCATACTTAATTTGCCTCTAGAGACAGAATTCAAATTTCCCATAAGCGTTAAAGAGGAAGACTGAAGTACCCTAAACCCTATAAGCATACTTACTACTATCCATATGGCAGACCAGAGAAAACCTATGTTCTCACCTACTTCAAGAGAGAGATACAGTTCCAACAGTAAAAATGGTATAGCTATAATAAGTAACATCTATAAAACCTTTTGCGTCACTACATCTAAAATAGTATCTGCAGAGACTTCTTCTTTTACAAGTCCTTCTCTACTCACAAACTCTACGAGACCATCTTGAAGTTTTTTACCTATGATCACTGCATGAGGAACACCTAAAAGTTCATAATCTTTTATCTTTGGACCAAATCTCTCTTTTCTGTCATCAAGAAGAACATCCAACCCTTTAGCTTTCAACGCTTCATAGAGTTTTTCACCTAAAGCCACTTGCTCATCATCTTTTATATTTGAGATAATGACCTGCAAGTCAAACGGTGCAGACTCTTTTGTCCAGATACACCCTTTATCATCATGATTTTGCTCGATAATAGCTGCAAGAAGACGGCTTACACCTATACCATAGGTCCCCATCACCATTGGCTGTGCTTTACCGTTTTCATCTAAGAAATTTGCTCCCAATGGTTCTGAATACTGCGTACCCAACTGGAAGATATGTCCTGCTTCTATCCCTTTGGTATAACGCATAGGTTCTCCACAACAGGAACATAAGTCTCCATCTTGTACAGCTACAAGGTCATGATAATCTGCTTCTACGCCTATAAAACTGTTACCTATGAGGTGATAATCCTTCTCATTGGCTCCACAGATCATAGAACTTGCTTCCTTGAGATTATTATCCAATACAACACTCACACCTTCCGGTACTACCGTAGGTCCCATATAGCCTGCAACTAAACCAACCTCACCCAATTCCTCTTCAGAAATATCTACCAGATCATTTGCATTCACAGCATTACATGCTTTGACTTCTTGAAGTTCATCCGAACCTCTAAGTGCAAAGAGTACCACTTTTGTCTCACCCTCGTCAAAGAGTGCTTTTTTTGCTACAGTCTTTACTAGATAATAAGGGTCCACATGGAAAAATTTACTCAACTCTTCTACAGTTTGCGTATCTGGTGTATGGAACTTTGCAAATACCGCTTCAGGTGCTTCTGCTTCACAGGCTTTCTCTTTGCGCACTGCCGCTTCGATGTTGGCACCATACTCACAACTGTCACATACCACGATAGTATCTTCACCAGAGTCAGCAAGTACCATAAACTCTTTACTTCCACTGCCACCTATGGCACCGGAATCCGCTTCAACTACTCTAAACTCCAACCCCAAACGTGTAAAGATCTTTTTATATGTCTCTTCCATAAGAGCAAATTCTCTTTGCATATCTTCTTGCGATGCATGAAAGCTGTAACCATCTTTCATCAAAAACTCACGTCCACGCATTAAACCAAAACGAGGTCTGATCTCATCACGAAACTTGAGGTTGACCTGATAAAGATTTAAAGGTAACTGCTTATAACTTTTCACAGTTTGCCTTACAAGGTTGACCATCATCTCTTCATGTGTCGGTCCTAAGATAAAGTCATTGTTTTTACGGTCTTTAAAACGTAAAAGCTCTTTTCCATACTTCTCAAAACGCCCGCTTTCCTGCCAAAGTGATGCAGGCGTCACGAAACTGAGACTGACCTCTTGACACCCTGCTTGGTCTAACTCATCTTTTACAACTGCACGTACTTTATCCAATACTTTTTTACCCAATGGTAGAAAGTTATAAAGTCCGCTTCCGCCTACAGACTGAATAAATCCTCCACGGATCAGGTAAATATGACTTGCTAAAGTAGCATCATTTGGAGTCTCTTTGGTAGTAGGGATCAATAATCTTGAAAATCTCACGCGCTGTATCCTTTTGTATGGTGGTCATTTTTGTATTGTTTAAAGTCAATATTTTCTGTGTCTATGTTAAACATTTTTTTCACAGCTTCAATGCAGTTTGCATTCTTTTTCTCTACAGAAGAGTGTCTGAGATTTTGTGTCGGGTCATGTAAAAAACGGTTAAACATTTGCTCTGCCATTTTTCGCATATTATCTTCATACTCTTGAGGCACAAAACCTTTTTGTATGGCTCTATGCATCTCTTTGTCTATCGCTACAGAGACATGTTCTCTCATCTGCTTGATCACAGGTTCTATAGAGAGTGCTCTAAGCCATGTATAAAACTCCTCTTTATACTGACTTACGATCTCAGCTGCCCTTACTGCCTGTTCTTCACGCAAAGCATGATTATCATTGGAAATACTACGTAGATCATCTATACGAAAAAGCTGCAGCTTTTCAAGATCCATATCTTCTATATCACGAGGGATAGCCATATCGAACCAATGTCTTGGCAGTGTAACATTGTCTATAAGGTCACTTGTGATCACTGGTTCTTTTGCAGAGGTTGCAGAAAACAGGAGACGATATCTATTGATATACTTAGGCAGTTCATCCATAGTATCTGCTTTTACATTTTCACCCAAACTGTCTGCGACAGCTTGTACTTTTTCAAGGTCACGCCCTATGAGTACAACATCACACCCTACTCTAAGCAAATGTTTTGCTGCAAGCACACCCATATCACCGGCACCTATAACGATACCTTTCATACCCTGCATATTGTCACCCAAAAGTTTATGTGCCTGAGCCACAGCAACAGAGGCAATGGAGATAGGATTTTGTGAAATATTGGTTGCATTTCGCACCTCTGCAGCACACTTTACAGCATAAGAGATGACACGGTTGAGTTTACGTCCTGCCGTGCCGTTTGCATGCGAAAATTTAAATGCTTCTTTCACCTGCCCTGTGATCTGAGACTCACCTATCACCAAAGAATCCAAAGAGGAGACAACAGAAAAGAGGTGTTCTACTGCTTCTTCATCATCATGACGTTTTGCAGAAGTTTTAAGCTCATAAAAGTTCAGATCACTCCTTTGGCTCATAAGCCCAAGTACAGCATGATAACTTGAAAAGTTATCTCTTGTTGCAAGTACGATCTCCACCCGGTTACACGTGGAAACGATAAATGCTTCATAGACAAACTCGAAGGTTGTAAGCTGGTTTAGCATCTCTCTTTTCTCTTCATCATTGGCAAAAGCCAACTTCTCTCTCATCCCTTGATCACAACTTTTATGAGAAAAACTCACCACTTGATAATACATTAAAAATCCCTCTCTATCATCGCCAATGCAATACTACTCAATGCATCTTCACCCAATGTATTCATTAAAGAAATAGCCTCTTCTACCAATAGCTTTGCTTCTGCATAGCTTTTTTGAATGACTCCATGTTCTTGCATCTTGGCTTTGATCCACTCTTCTTCATCTTTAGATAGTTTTTTTGTATGCAAAGATTTGAGTATATTTTGTTCTTGGGCATTCAACACTTCATAAAGATAAATATACGGCAATGTGGTTTTACCCTCTTCAAAATCATGAAGTGCCGGCTTACCCAAGGTCTCAGAATCCATGGTAATATCCAGTATATCATCTATCATCTGAAAAGCGATACCCAGATTCCTACCATAGGTCATATAAGCTGCTTTGTTTTTACCTGCAAGTACAGCAGCAGCCCCTGCAGCAGCTTCCATAAGAGAAGCAGTCTTTTGATAGATCATTTCAAGATAAATTTCTTTATCTAAATTAAACGCTTTAGAGAGAGAAACATCTTTAAGTTCACCAAGACTGAGTTGTACAACAGAATTAGAGACTATCTTAGCCACTTCTGGACTGATATTGTTTAACTCTAAAAAGCCTTTAGAGTAGAGGATATCCCCTAACATAATGGCTGTTTTG
>Ga0255424_1249_pt1 | contig 10263 bp, 13 predicted proteins | sample ANMaggSeSYBR02F3_FD_182670 | JGI IMG/M metagenome (GOLD analysis project Ga0255424, IMG submission 182670) | Sediment cell enrichment communities from methane seep in Santa Monica Basin, California, United Staets - ANME aggregate JGI... | ecosystem: Environmental > Aquatic > Marine > Cold seeps >... | reverse complement strand
ATCCAGCCCAAGTCGAGATCACTCGCCGGTTGTCGCCGGCTCAGCGGGTCCAGCAGGGATTGTCGCTGACAGATCTGGCGCATAAGGTGGTCCGGTACAGGAAAGAGATAGACAAGAGGTACCCAAATGGACGAATATGAAATAAGTCTGACAGAACTGAGGAAGAGGTTGGGGTTGAATTTGAGCTATGTGGAAGATGGAATGATTATTAGAATTACAAAGCACGGAAAGGTGATAGGGCGAATCATTCCTGAAAGGAAAATCCTCGAAGAAAGAATGGTTGATTTGGTAAAGCAAGGCGTAATCCATTGGGGAGGAAAGCCGCTCACTCTCTGGAATCCAATAGCGAGGAATATAGGACCAGCCTTGCTGTCAGATCTTATCTATGATGAAAGAAGGAGGACATAGAACAATGACGCTTGTGAGAATGGGTACCCGGGGGAGATTGACAATCCCCAAAAAGATTAGGGATAGTCTTGGCATCAAGCCGGGGGACACGGTTTCTATTATTGTGACAGAAGGAGCCCTGCTGATTCGACCGGTCAGGAATAGCATCGGGGACCATTGGGGTAGCGTGGAGGTAGATGGTCCGCAAGATCTTAACAAAGTTAGGGAAGAGGTTAAAAAGAGCAGGGGGGAAAAGCAGGGAGGTTGATTGTTGCCGGATTTTATACGACTGAGTAAATTTGAGGGGGATGTTAAAAAACCCCCCACAATCTGCTATCGGCTAGTTTAATTTCAACACCTGGTGTTGATATGATTTACATAGCCGTGTTCGACGAGGTTGATGAAGGGACCGCTAAATTTAAGGTCGCGGAAGACGCTTCGTCCGTTCCAGCAGGTATTGATGGTCACGCTGGATGCGGATGGATATGACATGCGGTCACACGGGTTCCTCGAGCTAGCTCAAATGACGACCCAGAAGTTGAGGAGAAGAGGATTTGAAAATAGACATTCTGAGTAATTGGAGCCAGCTTTTCCGTTCACTATATCTTAGATCTTCTCTTTTTGAAAGGTAGCCACTCCGCAGCGGTCTGCAGCTTTTCGTAAAGATTGATCTAGTGTCGCTAACTTAAGTCCTGTTTGCATGGCTAAGTCCAGGTAGGATGCATCGTAGCTTGAGAGCCCAAGATTCCGCGCCAGGTTGAGCACAGCCTCAAACATACGCTGTTCAGAAAAACTCTCTATTTTGATGGGCAGAGAGGACAGCAGTTCTAAAAAACGCATGCTGTCGGGTTGAGATATCCGATTCCGCCTCTCGGCAACCAGCAGGACATTTCCTACCTCAAGAGGCCAAATGCTCGGTGCCAGGGCAGCATTATCGATCAGGCTATCCAGGACAGCATCGGCATAAGGATTTGTCTCGTCTTCGAAACACCATGCCATAGCTACAGACGTATCCAATACGAACTCATCCATTACTTCCGTCCCTCTTCAATCATCTCTCGTATACTAATATCCCCTAATCGGTGTTCTTGGCGGAAAAATTTGATATCCTCGATAATATCTCCGACAGGGTGGGGGGGTGCAGATTCTACAGGAGAGAGAATGGCCACAGGTTCACCGTAGCGTGTGATCGTAATGCGTTCACCCTTCATCACCTTTTTGATCAGTTCGGAAAATTGTGTTTTGGCCTGATAAGCTCCGATGGTAGGCATATAGCCTCCTTCAAGAATAGACTAGTCTACAACTAGTCTAACACGATTGTCCCTCGCTGTCAACACAAAAGGTTATTTTGCAGACTCTCATATCGACATGGCTAACTACGGCCGCCAGGATCCGGAAACCGGACTTCCCCTCCGGGTAATGGATTTTCTGAAATCTCTGGACGAGATCGTGGATACAGCCACCCGTGAGCAGGTCGACTGCGTGATCTTTGCTGGTGATGCCTACAAAAACCGGGACCCTGCACCAACTTTCCAAAGAGAGTGGGGTAAAAGGATCATGCGCCTATCTAAAGCCGAAATCCCAACCATCTTGCTGGTAGGGAATCATGATGTTTCCCCTTCAGTGGCCAGAGCTCATGCCTTGGAAGAATTCAGCACGCTGAGCGTTCCCCACGTACTGGTTGTGGATAAACCGGTGTTTCTGGGTCCAGAGGAATTGAAACCCCTCTGTGTTCCTGGAAAGGAGTTGGCTCTTCAGCTGCTGGCTGTTCCCTGGGTATCCCGATCGGGATTGATGGCTTATCTGGACTTTCAAACCCGGGATCTGGGGCAGCTTTATGAAGAGATGGAAAAGCGCCTGTCTAACGTGCTTGAAAAGTGGCTCGATGGGGCTGATCCAGCTCTACCCACTATCCTGACAGCCCATGCTTCTATAGAAGGAGCAGTGTATGGGGGAGAGCGGACGGTCTTGCTGGGCAAGGATTTTGTTCTTCCAAAATCTATGATGGTAGATCCACGGCTTGATTATGTTGCCATGGGCCATATCCATAAGTCCCAGAACTTGAATGAAGGAAGCCATCCCCCTGTGGTCTATTCTGGATCCATTGAGAGGGTGGACTTTGGCGAGGTCAAGGATGATAAGTTCTTTGTCCTGGCTGATGTTGGGAAAGGAAAAACGAATCTGGACTGGCGCAAGCTAAAGGATATCCGGCCATTCCATGATCGATCCCTCGAACTTACTTCCCAAAAGGATATAACTGACCAGATCACGAGTGCCCTGCCTGCACAGGATGTCATGGAGGACGCTGTAGTCCGGTTGGTGCTGGAATATCCCCGGGCCTGGGCTCCTCTCATTGATGACAAAGCCATCCAGGAGTATGCCTCAGGCGCTTTTGAATTCCATTTTGTGAAACGTCCGCAAATGGATGAGCGCATCCGCCTTCCACAGGACCAAACGATAGGAGATATGACAACATCAGAGCTTCTTGAAAAATTCTGGCAGGCGAGCCATGTGCTGGAAGAAGATGTAGAGGCGCTGCAGGCCCTGGCCGCATCGATCATCACTGGGGAAGAGGAAGAAGTAGAAGAAACAGAAGAAGCGGAATCAGAGGAGGCAGTGCCGGCCCAGTAGAGACAGATTAAGAGACAAAATAGGAGCCCCTGGTGTGTAAGGGGCTCCTAAATGTCAATATGATGGTCTTTTTTTGTTTTAAGAACGTTGATTGATTAAGAAAAAACACGGGGCACCATGTTAAGTATGGTCGAAATTAATGTATGGGATAATTCATTTATCATTTAATTTAGAGCGGGAAGATAAAATGAATTTTAAATCACTTTACATCATTGCTGCCCAACTGTGGGACACAAGTGCAACGGCATCAGAATTCATAATTGTTGATCCTGAATTCTCTGGAATATTGCCCAGAACGTTCAATAGGTATGATGCAACAGTACAGTTATTGCGATCAAACCTATCTCCATCTACATCGTTTGCGGCGACGGTTTGTGATCTTGGTAGTTTGGATGGCTTTTGGCAGAACAAAGTAGAACGAGCATATGTTAGACATGCCGAGAAACAAAAAGTCTTTTCTTGGACACTGGTTATTGAGATAAATATCGATGCATTAGGCGAGATTATAAACTCAGTCACCGGAAGTGATGTAGAGATAATAAATAGGCTAATAGCTTCTCTACTTCCTAGTTGTGAAGGAAGAGAATTAAAGCCTGACCACCCAACGTATCCATTTTGTCTTTACCTAGAACCTGAGACAGACCTACTACAAGGATCTAATACAGTTGTTGATGTTGCAGATGAGGCGATGATCAAGCTCAACTTACCAAATACTGTTATCCTTCCCAGCCACCTACCCGATGTAATGTTTCTGCAATCGTTGGGGCTTGTTAGCGATTTAGCAGGATTTACTGCAGTAGGTCTTTACCCGCTACCGGCTCCCGGAACCCAAAATAACATAATTATTCCCTTCAACATCTGGAAACTATTCCTTCTTCTTACTTATGCCGCCACACTTAAAAGCGGTTTGGCTAATCTTGTAGCATTGCCATTTCTACACACGGATCTAAATGATTATATAACCCATATTGAGGACGGAGATACAGTTCTTCATCGATACGCAGAAAATTTCCTACCGGACAGGCAGGATGAATTAACTCTTCGCGTGACACTTATTAATCGGAAAAGAGAATACTTCAAAGACGCAATTGAAGAGTTTTTCAACGTGTTTTCCGGAGCTAATTGGGACTGGAAAATAAATATTGCCAGCAGGTCGGGTTTGCCACATTATGATTACGATTTACTCACGAGAATGAGAAATCGGTTCCTTGGTTTAATCCGCGATATTGATGAGATGTATAAAGAGCTCGAGTATCGCTCAGGGCTCTTGTCGGAATTTTTGCGCGATTCGACCACAACTCAATTAAATCTAACTAATCATAAATTGCAAAAGAGGGTTGGATGTTTAACATGGGTAGCCACATTATTCGCGCTCATTTCGTTAGTTATTGCGATATTGGGCTGGTTGTTACCCAGGAATTATCAATGGGATAATTGGTCATTTATTAAGCTTATACCAACAGACACACCTGTGATCACTCTTGCTGCTACACTTGAGCCGACCGAACCATTACCAACACCAACAATACCTCTTCCCACTGGAACCCCAGAACCTATCCCGTCATCAACACAAGAACCGATAGACGAAACTAATTAATTTACTCTCCGCACTACTGGCCCAAAAAGCGATAGATTAAGAGACATTATAGGAGCCCCTTTTGTTTAAGGGGCTCCTAATTGTCAATATGAAGGCCTTTTTTATTTTAATAGTAGCTACCAATATATAGCCATTTATTCCACAAACTATTGCCATATAAACATGTTCTCCCTCACGAGGGTACCATGCATATCCGCGCAGAAATATACGCTAAGGACTAGCACGATAAGTTCAATTCCGCCTTGGCATGCATTTTCCGTGTCCCTTAATATTAATTCAGGCTTATTGGAAGCCCATTTTTTGAGAATTGGGTCTTGATCGTCAGATATAATGCAAAAATAAACCAAAACGTTGCCCACAGTGCTTGTTTGTTGGCCAAAAGTATCTTAAGATCACCGCAATATATATCAATGGAATCCGGGTTCGCTTGTTAATACAATAAAGAAAAACGAACGCCTATCTATGTCAAAATAGACATTAGTTTGCGAATACGGAGTAGCCCTATTGGATAGGAAAATGTTATTCTCTATGGAAAGTAACTTTCTACGTTGGGGTTTGATTCGGGTCCGAGGTGATTTTGCATACCTCTTAGCGTATATTTCTGCGCGAATATGCATGGTACCCTAAGTACGGCTTGTTGCGCTTGGGAACCGGCCAGGAGCTGGAGAGGATTTACAAGGGAGGAGCTACCCGCAGGATAGCCTCCACCGAGGAGATCCTAGCACTGAAGCCTGAGCTGGCACCGCCGAGATAGATTTCCCCCGTGTCGAAATATTGATTGAGATCGCTTGCTGGCCGATAGTACTGGCAGGTGTGGATGATTTTAACTACACAGCAAAAAAGAGCCCAAACCAACACAGTTCTTGCTGGTGAGAGCTCCTTGATTTCTGTATTTCTGGTCTTTTTTGTGAATTTTGCTATTTACCCTTGACACTGCTATTCATCGGTAGCTAGCGCCTTGTTGTTTATCTAGCTCATTAATTGCCAAAGTTCGTAAGTAATCTATCAAGCTTATGATTCTATAAGCAATATCAGAAAAAACTTGGTTTAAAATTGCTTCACGAACTTCATCTCTTGTCCAAGTTTTATACCGTTCTCTTTTGGGGATATCTTTTCTATGACCAAAACCACCATTTATAAAAACCCGGAATATTTCACCATTATTGGGATGGCAATCTTCTTCAAAGAATCCGGGCTGAACTGATTTCGGTTGTTGTTCTAAGAGATCAAAATACACACCCCGTATCTTTAAGAACTCATGCCTAGTTCTTTCTGAAAGACTTTTATCTTCAGCTAATTGATCTAATCGATGGAATGAAAAACCTTCACCTTGTTGATCAAATAACCTCAGGTTATATAAAGTTGCATCTATCACAGTATCATCTGGGAATTCAAAGTGGATGATATGCTTCCCATCAGGAGTTCCTTCTGTGCTGAACCCCAGTCCTTTTTCTCGAATAGCTTCTTGGAAATGGTGACTATTTAATCTATCAGCGATTTCAACAATATCTTCGAGAGCCCGTATTGTTTTTGCACTCATAATCACTTTTCCAACAATAGTCTGGCTAACGGATGAGCTTTATTATCCTGAGTCTGCGAAGGACACCTTCAGCCGGGTCTTAGTTTGACGATCCTGTACCCCAGACCGCCCACCTTAACCGGCTGTCGTGTGAAACGCAGGGTAGGCAATAGCCTTCCCTCATTTTGACATAAAGAGAGGAATAATTGTACTTTGAATTATCCATTCAAATACAGAATCCAACAATTTCGATAATAGCCAACTACTGAATCCTAGGCCAAGAATTTTAATTGAAGGGTTTTGGGGTAATTTTAATTTATTCCACCAACTCGTTTCTGAAATGCGTTTCAACCAGGAATCAACTACGCTCACCGTCGATCGAGTATGCTTCTCTTTGGAATCCGTTTTGATTGCGGAAAATGTAATGCTCCTTTTCTTTACCCATGCTTGGAATCCAGGTTTATTTGAGAAAACCCTAAATATTCCAACATATAAATAATACACCCCCACAATTCCAGAAACTAGTATTGTCCAAGTCCTGGTATTAGATTGTACAGAGTAGGGTGACATTAAATCTATAACAATATATGCACAGAGTGGAATAAGTAATACGCGACTCCAAATCGCGAAGTTGAGTATTTTTACATGGTGCTTCTGTGGTAATTTTATGAGGTGCCTGGGTACCCAAAGTATAACTAGCAAAATAAACACGGAAAATAGGAGCACTTCTCCGGGTATCAAGTCAACCCAGTGTCGCTTAATTTCAAGATACTCAATATTGCTAATTGCATTTGCAAGTCTTTGTGCGATTGCAAAGAGTAATGTCAAGCCTCCAAATACAAACACAATTTTATACCAAAATCGTGTGGATTGTTGCTTTTCTAATAGATTTTCAATAGTAATCGATAGTGCGAAAAGCCATAAACTTATAATTTCCATTAGAAGAAAAAGTGCTATCCAGAAAGCATATCCTTCCACAGGCTGATGTGTGAATAAGAATGTAAAAAGATCAGGAAGTAGATAAGCCTCGAAGAGGCTAAGGGAAAAAACAGCAATTACGAATAAGCTAATAACAGAACTTCTCCAATCAGATTTTTCTAGCCACTCCGTAGCCTTATTCTTGGTCAATGATGTAACAAACTTGAGAGCATCGAAGGCAATAACACCTTCCCCGCCTACCAACAATCCCCACATGACTAAATTCCCACCAATTAATGCATAGATATAATTTGGAATAACGTTTACAAACCAGTCTGGATTTGCAATCGTTTCTCCACTTGCCCAACTTATTCCAAAGGTAAGCACAACAAAAAAAAGCTGGACAATTATACTAATAAAGGCAATCTTAATGCCAAGGGTAAAACCAGATTTAAAAATTCTCCAATAATTTCCTTTTGTAATAAGGGGAATGAAAATGCCTAAACTTGGAATAATAATCCATCCCAATATTAGGCTCAGAAATAAAACACTCGGGCCTATAATACCTATTACTGTTGATCTAAATAGATTCCAGCTTACAACGAAACCACCAATAATTCCTGCGGTAATCGCGGTGACAACTACAATGTTCGGTCTAGTTTTATCATTCATAAGTTTATCCCACAGGTGGCAAACGGATGTGCTTACCTGAAGACTGGTTTTCTTTTAATGAGCCTGAACCCTTGGTCGTCTACCTTAACCGGCTGTCAGGTTGAGCGGGGGTTAGCTAGCAGTCTTAATATTAATGAAACAATTAGAGCAGTTATTCCAATAACACCTAAGGAAGATCTGGCAATTTAAGGTTCATAGATATGCTATCAGATATCCGGTTATAATCGACAAAACACCGGCAAGAGCAATAGAGAGAAATAGGTTTTGCTCTTTATAGGCCGTTCTTCCAGCGTTCCTATTCTTTTCCATATATTTAATAGATGGGCGGTTACCACGGCTACCTGACAAATTCATCCCTATTAAGCAAATTATTGCGACAAATAAACCAGAAAACAATAAGTTTCTGCCAAATGAGGTCCAAGAAAAACCAGTAAATGCGACAGAAAATACTACAGATCCAATAATCAGAATCAGAAAAGCGATACTAATTAGTTTTATAAATTGATACTTTGATTTTAATTTATTATTATCTTCCATTTTAATGTTTCTCATGCTAGCTAACGGATTGAGCTCACCTGGCGCCGGGCCTTAACCTGCAAAGAACATAAATTTACTGGTTTTATTGTAAAGGATTAATAGCCATCCTTATCAAAATGCCAACCTTACCTGGCTGTCGGGTGGAGCGTGGGTTAGCCAGCATTTCTCATTTGCCGTTTATTAGACAGTTGCTTGAACCAATATCGTATACCTTTCCCGGCTAATGGTTCGTCAATATACCGGGGAATGATATGTAAATGTACATGAAATACCTCTTGCCCAGCCACAGAGCCTATATTCCAACCGATGTTATAACCATTTGGTTGATATTTTTCATCTATGATTTCTTTAACTAGCTGGAGCAACGAGAAAGTCGCTTGCCATTCTTTTTCAGTAAGGTCAAATACTGATTCCTTATGTTCTTTGGGTATTATGATACCTGATCCAATTAACACCTCTTGTGGCTCTTGAAGGAATAGACAGAGATCATTTTCAAGAATGATTTCTTGACGGGTATTTGATTCTAGATCGCAAAAAGGGCAGATCATAATTAATCCCAAAAAAAAGATGCTGGCTAACGGATTAGCTCACCTGGCGCCGGGCCTTCATTAGCTATCCCCGACCCCGATTCGTCGCCCTTAACCGGCGGTCAGGTGGAGCGGGGGTTATTTGGCACTATAAAATTATTCCCTTTACCAGAAAGTTCAAAAACAATTGATATAACTCATGGAGTTAATGCTTCCGGTCGAGAGTGAAGATCATCTAATATCACTGATAGGATGTCTCGCAGACTCGTATCTGAAGGAAATTGTTTTATCTTGTCTTTATCAAATTGAAATTTGTTCTTTTTTCCAGGAAGTGTCATATTTACTGTAATTTGATTGTCTGTCCAATCAATCAAATAGGATGCCCCTGTTTCAGCCAATTTATACCAACTTCTAGCCTTTGTAGCATGTAATATTGGGTCAATTCTTTTCTCAACATCATCTCCAAGTACGGTTTGTTGAGTCAAGTTGCTTGTTATTATCTCCTCAATTGCAGGAATTAACTTCTCCAATTCTGGTGAAGAAATTATCACCGGGTCTTTTTTTATCCAAGCTCCATATTCGTATGGTGCCATGGTTGGAATATAAGCATTCCCTTTCCAAATCAATATGCTCACCCTTACTTTCATCTGTACCTCAAGAAAATAATCTAAAAATTGGATAACCACGATTTGATGTTGAATGATAACAGTGCAAAATAACGGAATAGCTCACCTGGCGCCGGTTTTGCCTTTTATGATTATTGATCAAGAACCGATAAATGAAAAAAAGCCGCCGATTCCCCACGCCGAAGGCGGTCGGGTGGAGCGAGGGTTAGGTGGTGAATAAAAGAGGTTTGAGCTGATTATTGTTTATTATTTAATTCCTCCATGCTCCACCAAGGGTTAATATTATCTCCTGTAGATTTATCAAGATCTCGTTGAAATTCAGTTACGTGACGACCATCGTATAGTGAAAGAGCCTTAATAAAAAAAGCCTTGTCTAAACCGAAATTGAACGAAATTACTAAAATTGTTTCTAAATATTCTTTGGAATTTGTGCCCCAATTATTTATAAGCCATTCTTTCAGGGCTAATTGAAGATCCGATGAAGGCAATGTATATGTGTGCCATTGCCGATCGCACATCTCTCGTAATTTAGAGATAGTAAATTTCCGGTCTTCTCGATTGGATTCTTCAAGAATCAAATAGCAATATTTCTCAACATCAGAAATATCCATGTAGTCCGTACAATTTCCCCCATCAAAATATATAAATACGCTAACAACACAATCGTTGATGCAACCAGAGATTTTCCAGATGGAATTGAAGCAGATGCTATTCAATGGCTCGATTATTTCCACTCCACAGGTAACGATCTGAGAAAAGGCCTATCACTAATGGCATATTTAGTTGATATGTATAATCTAGGTAGAGAAACAGAAGGAAACGAGATATTTGAAGAGCTTTGTAAGGCCA
>Ga0255424_1247_pt1 | contig 10275 bp, 4 predicted proteins | sample ANMaggSeSYBR02F3_FD_182670 | JGI IMG/M metagenome (GOLD analysis project Ga0255424, IMG submission 182670) | Sediment cell enrichment communities from methane seep in Santa Monica Basin, California, United Staets - ANME aggregate JGI... | ecosystem: Environmental > Aquatic > Marine > Cold seeps >... | reverse complement strand
TTTGTGATTTGAGACCGGACAAAGGCGGCCTGAAGCTGTGATGTATAGTTGGGGAAGTTATTTCGTCCACGTTCCTAAAGGTAATCTGCGGATTAAAACATAGCCCTCAAGCTGACTGATAAAATGTTTGTATTATATTCTGAACTCTCATAATCAGAGTTGCTTGCTTTCTTGCTTTTATATTCGTAATTTAGCCCTGCTTTAAGCCAGTCCTGTATTTTGTAACCAAGACCGCCTTTGACAGTATAAATATTGAATGCCTTGTTGGCTTTGCCTGATTCTTCATTTAAATAATCATTGTTGACCCATTCAGCTCCCAGATTAAAAGAAAGCCTGTTTGCGAGATCTTGATCCAAACTCAATCCCACCAGAGTATCTATATACGATGAAGCATCAGCATCAGGAGAGCCTTTTTGAGATCTTTGCAGGTTCAGAGAAAGCAGAGTCCTCTTCTTCATTTGATAGCTTACCGTGGTCTCAGCTATCCAGGAACTCTCATCTTCGTATTTTCTCCCATCTATATCAAGCTTGTTGTCAAATTTCTTATTTCCATAACCAAGCTTAATCTCTCCACTTAATTTTCCACCAGGCTCAAATCTGGCACCTAAAAAATAATCGTTAAGATTATAGTCCTGCGAGGTGTTACTATTCCAGGATTGGTTATAACTTTTATCATAAACTCCATCGTTCTGGCTGTCATACTCACCCTTGGTCTGGCGGTATTGGACAAACACGGATGTCTTGCCTGTTAATTTTACAAAAAAAGATGCCCCAAATACATCATCTGTCCTATCCTGCCATTCATCTGCAGGCAGATCAAAGCGCTCCATATGATTTTTATACATTAATTCCAGGGCATATTTTTCAAAAAAATCATAGCCGGCAGTAACTTCAGCAGTGTTATTCCATCTCTCGGTTTTTTCACCAATTTTATACTGATTTTCAGTTCCGTAAGGATCTTTAGTGTGCAAAAAATTGTCACTTGCCTGAAGATAAAGTCCGACAGGTGTTTTTATGCCCATTGCTATATATGGTTTATGAGCCTGATAATTATTATCACTATTACCTGAATATGCTACCAGGTCCAAGCTGTATCCTATATTAAAAAAATTGCCGGGAGTGCCCTCTATATAACTCAAATCTATACTGGGGGTCACAGTATTAATATAGTCATCTTCTTCATTATCTTGTGCGGAGTAAATGTTGTCATTAAATTCGCCCTTGTACGCTATTCCGGGCTCCATCTTAAATCTGCCAATGTGGATATTCCCCTGAGCAAATACCTGGGAGGCAAAAAAAGAGAAAACAATCCCTAATACCAACAACCCTCTTTTTATTGAGCAGTATTTTCTTTTAAGCATTTCCATATTCCTTTTTAATTGCCATTTTTTAGCAGGCCAAACCGGACATAACTCCCTATTCGGCCTGCAATTTTTCTTATTTAGCCACCATAAATTGTAGTACTGGTAGTAGTAGTAGTAGTAGTAGTAGTAGTAGTAGTTGTAGTTGTGGTTGGTGGTACAGTTGTCGTAGTTGTCGGCGGTATAGTCGTAGTCGGTGGCGGTATGGTCGTAGTCGGTGGCGGTATGGTCGTAGTCGGTGGCGGTATAGTCGTAGTCGGTGGCGGTATGGTCGTAGACGGCGGCGGTAATTTATTTATTTCCTCATTGACATTATTTTTTTTGTCTTCAGACAGGTTATCAAGAATCGCATCTTTCTTCTCTTCAGACAGATTGTTTACTACAGCAGCGCCGGCTTCATCCGACATGTTTTCAACTATTGCTCCGGCTTTTTCATCAGACAGATTATTCACCACAGCAGCACCGGCTTCATCCGACATGGTCTCAACTACTGCTCCGGCTTTTTCATCAGACAGATTATTCACCACAGCAGCACCGGCTTCATCCGACATGGTCTCAACTACTGCTCCTGCTTTTTCATCAGACAGATTATTCACCACAACAGCGCCTTTATTGGCAGGAAGACTCTCAATCACCGCGCCTGCAACAATATCAGGGACAAGGTTGATGACATCAGCGACCTCTATATCTCCATACGCCTCGGCAAAAACCTTAAGATTTTCCTCGTTCCATGTTCCGTCTTCATTGATCAGCCCGGGATAATTAGTCTTGACTTCTTCAATGGTAAGAGCAAAAGATGTGCTGACCAAGGCAAATACACAAAACACGATCAATGCTAAAGTAAGTTTTATTTTCATGTTACCTCCCATTTAGGTTTAATCAAACTTGTTTGAATATTTACCTTGAATAGTCCAAAAATCCTATCAGGCTGAAGTTGTAAAGATTTCAATAAATTGCAATTTAGGGACATTCAATTAATATTATGTAAAGTGAATTATATATTTAAATATTTAAATATGAATAATAGTACAAAATCAAGAAAAAAAGCAACCTTTAATTAACTTTTTATTTTGCAGAAGCACATATAGACTTTCAGACAAATAATTTCACTGCGTTATCAGTCGTTGACGTATAACTAATACGCCCTCCTCCTTCTATCCTTGTGAAATTAATTAGCTGAAGTCTATAGAGCATTATATTGATCGGCGTTGTGTTTAATAGACTGTTATGCTTAAACCTCCTCGATTGTCATAGCGGTGAACAGGCAGATCGTTTATTACCAGAAAAAGCCTGCCGCTTTTCGGCACTACAATCTCTTTTTTATCACCTATAGCAAAAACAGTATCATTAATCCTCCCTAATAATGCGCCGAAGGGTACGCGAGGCAGCTCTTTTTGAGAATCTAAATTACTGAAAAGCTTTTCCGCAGGATGTGCTCCATGGCCTTCCGGCCCGGTGTCCGGCCAGGTTTGACTTTCAGTTTCAGGGGCTGCGGCCCAGGTGCCGCTGCATTTAATACTTATCTTTTCACCATTTGTGACTGAGATACGGGTGTCAAACCAGCCTGATTTTGCATCAAGGAAAATGTTTATTCCTGTTTTCTTGTTTATTGCAATCGCCGGTGAAATAGATTCAAGGAATTCTTTGTTATCTATTAGTGAGAATATCTCAGGTTTGATTTTATCAAAATAGATCTTTTCATTTTTCATATCCTCCCGGGCACATTGGGCCCAGACTGAATATGGATCTTTTTTGATTGCTGTCTGAAAATATTCCCGGCTTTTGCGTGTTTGACGTATTGCTTCTCGCAAAAGAGATAAACCAGCCTGTTTTTCGCCACTCCTTATTTTTTCAAGACCTTCATTCAGCCTTTTGTTTCTGCCGAATCTCTTGATACGGGCAATTTTCACATAAGCCTCTCCAAGATAACGACAATAAGGGTATTTGGAAATAATAGTCTGATACCATGTTTCAGCTTTATCTCTTTTTCCGAGATTTTCATAACTCATGGCAGTGAAAAGAATGCAGTTGACAATATCTCGATGATCAAGGTTTTTTCGCTGATCAAGAAATTCCTCCATTTTGTTAATTGCATTCTCAAATTGTTTTCCGGCAGCATCCGGCTTTTTTTTATTTAATAAATGGATACCTGCATTGTAGCTTTCCCTGCCCTCAACCAATGCCCTTACCGGCTGATTCCTCTTTATGGAGCCTGATACAATCAGCACAAATGCTATCAAAATAACCAAAACGAGCAAAAAAGGCCGCAGAAATGTCAAACTTTTTTCTATCGGCATAAAAAAAATTTGAACGTATGCATAATTTGCCACAGGTAAACGCTTTAGAAAAAAACAATGTAAAATTAATATCATCAGCGTAATCCCTGTAATGGTCCATCCGAGTTTTTCCCAGAAGGTTCTCCCATAAGTCAGTACTACTTCGCTCTGTCTGGGTATAACCATCATAAGATGAGGGCTTACGGGATACACCTTGTTAGCACCTTTGACCTGCCACGCAGGGAAATAGGACACCTTAATAAGGTGGGGTAATCCGATCTTGTTGGTGGTAAAACGTATTTTCATGTGCTCCAGGTGGGTTTCAATTTTTATGTCTGTCCTGTCAAGAACATCCTTTTGAAAGCGGGCCAAGTCATAAACACTGTCTGTCTCATGAAAAAAAACAGACCGATCTTCCTCATTAATGATATAGTCCTCAGGAATTAGAAGCACATCTGTTTGATCCGGTTGTTTATACCACTCATAAAAATCATCGACCCAATTTTTTGAAGTATAAACAACCGGACGGATTTTAGGAACATCCACATACTTGCCATCACATTCAAGATAGCGATAAATGGAAATGGATCCGAATGTTGCCTCTTTTGCAAAAAGGGAAGATGCGGCTATGGCTTTCTTTGCTTTGTCTGTCATTAAAATTAATTGGGATATGTTATACAAATCAAAATGAGCCGGAAGCGTTTCAGGGTTCATCCTGGATAGAATACCTGTACATGGAGTCTTGATGTCTCGTGAATATTCTGTCTGGAAAAAAACCATGCACTTTGAGGCTATGGAAGAGGAGTAATGGATGCCCTCCATGGTTTGCCTGCCTGAAAAAAAAGGCAGAGATTCAAAGACCCGGTCTCCACCATATTGATTATATAGATCACATTTTTCATATCCCACCCTGGGGGCATTGAACGGATTTTTACTTTCAGTCTTTCTTAGATAGTCGTTTGCCGCTTTAAATTCCTTATATCCGGGTTTTGCTTCATAGCCATAATTATTATAGCGATACCAGGAATCTGAAATAGATGTCCCGAATTTGACGACCACAACACAAAAAAGGCAAATAATTATAGCGCCAAAAATCCTTGTGTTTAGTTTACATGAAGAGAAAAAACGTCCCAAAGTATCGGCAAAAAACAAAAGGATCAGAACAAACAGGATGGGAGGCAGAAAGCGTATGTCAGGAATCTTCAGGAAATGCGCTGCAAAGTATGCAACTACACAGCCAAAAATCAGGCTTGTAAACATACCAAAGGTCTCAGGGGAAATGGGGATTTTTTGTAGTAACGGATGAACAATTTTTTGTCTCTTTAAAATTTGCAAGGCTAGGCCCGGACCTGAAACAAGAAAAACAAGTGCCAGTCCTGCAATTGTATATGGCCAGTTTACAAAATCCTGCCAGATCAAATAAACAGGTGTTGTATATGGATGACGATAGGCCAGAAGCGGCAAAATCCAGAACGCCATAATCCCGAATCCAACCCATGAAACCTTCCACAAATATCGTATTTGTCCTTTTGCAAAATACCAATAGAGTATCAGAAAAACTGCCGGAATGAAGACAAATAAATGGGAAAGGCCTATAAGACCCAAAATAATGCCATTTTTGATCGCACCTTTTCCGGTTTTCGCCCCATGGTATAAAGAACCCATAAGCCAGGGTAATAGTGCAAAGGCAAACATGTAGCAAAATTCACCTGCAAAGGTGCTTAAGGCGTTACCACCAAACATGATGTAGAATTCATTAAACAAAAATAAAAGGGAAGCCGCAGCGCCTATTATCGGAGCTGGAAAACGATATGTCATGGCCCGCAGGCCAAAATAAGTGGAGACAGGCAGAATAAAAATGCCGCTTATGATGACTATTTTCAGTGTGACGGTAAGAGGAATGCCAAAGAAATAACCTGGTAAAACGGCAAGCAAAAAGGGTGGAATAAAATAGAAACTGAAATTGGGGTAACCACAAAAATTCCCCATATCCCATCCGGTCAGACGTCCCTGGGGAAGCAAAACATTGAGCATGTGATGGGCTACACCATACCAGCTTGCAGTATCCCCACCTGTCACTACTGTATCCAAAAAAAGAAGTCTTATGTCAAAATAGACTGACAGAAAAGTGAGAAGAAACCCCAATAACAAAATGTCGGTAATATTTTCCGTTTTTGAGTTATGATTCATTTCTTGGCCAAAAACTGCATAACCCGGCTCTTTAGCTTTTTATTATTCTCCGGAACAATTCCGATTACAACCGCATCATCAGGATAGTACTCCCATATCCGGTCAACAGCATTTTTCCATCGCCTCGGGTTAATATCCATGGACCGCCGGAAAAGCTGTTGAAACTTTCTGACTCCATCTTCCCGAAACAAGATTCTGCCCTTCCCTTTTTCATCGCTTTCAGCTTTCAGCCTTGAATCTTGAACCTTGAACCTTAAACCTTCTTCATCAAGCATACTCGACCGCCACACCCAGTACCACGCCACATCAAAGAGCATGTTCGCATCAATCGGAGCGCAGTAAATTCCTGCATCAAAACATTCTTCGGCCAATGGAAGCCATTTGTTCACATAATCGTATGGCTCGTAACTCTTAAACGAATAGCGTTTGCCTAAATCATACCAGTATATTCCTCTCGCAGGGTTGAGTCGTACAGCCTCTTTCAGGTTTGAAATGACCTGTTCATTATACTCCTTGCGAAGAGTTTCATCTGCAACTCCGGCCTCCATATAATATCCGACCAGCTTAAAGCGATACTCTGCATTGCCTGGATTGCGATCAATAGCCTCCTGGATTTCGGTAAAATATGGTTTCCAGTTCAAATTCATGGTGGAGTTCCACTCTGTAGCGCATTTTGCCTCTGCAATAAAATGACGGCCCGTTATGAAAACAGAGGCTGCAAAGGCGCTGAAAACTATACTCGCTAATATGATCCGCCTCGCAGGAGTCAATGGTATTTTTCGAATCCCGTAAAAAAACTTTTCACCATAACCGCGTCTCTGCCTGTGAACCGCAACATAACCGATCCCAAGCAACGCTGCCAGTGTCATGGGATTTGCGGGAATGTGCATGTTGAAATCAAAATAACTGTGAAAACCCATAGAAAGAAGTCCGGCCATCACACCCGCGCCGATTCCAATTGCATAACGATCTCTTCTTTGCCGCCAGATACAAATCATTTTAATAATGTATAAGCTAAAGGACATGAGAATCAAAAATTCTCCGACCAATCCGGCCTCTGTTCCCGCCTCAAGCCAGTCGTTGTGAGAATAACCGCTTGAGGAAACGCCATCATAATCTTGTGGCATATACCTGGGGTAAAGATAACGAAAATTTCCCCAACCCACTCCAAACAGAGGATAATCCAAAATCATCGGAATCATTGATTTGGTAACATACATGCGATTGTAAAGGCCTTTTGTACGTTCAAACTTTTCAAGAGTCGGATCAATTCCCACATGAAGACTGTAAACGATTGTAACGAGACAGAGACACAGAGCCAGCAACCCGTATTTACCCTGTTTTTTTTTCGTGAAAAACAACAGAGACATCAATAACATTGATACACCCAGGGAGAGAATACCTCCACGAGATGCAGAAAGCAAGAGAGCCACGCCCATGAGAGTTGCGCTGAAAAATAAAAATATCATCTTCGGGTTGGATGATTCAGGGGAAAACCAGCTTACCACAGCCTGCACAACCGCTCTCAGCCTGCCGGACATCTGAACTTTGATTTCTGATATCCGACCTCTGACATCCGATCTCCGCTTCGTCTGGGCCAACATGAACCCGAATATAAGCGGAACAAGCATCTGCATATAACCGGCAAAGTGATTGGAGCCGATAAAAGTACCGCTGGCAAAATGACCGCCTCCAGCACGGCTCTTCCACCACCACACCCTGGGCGTTATGCTGAAAACCTGAAAAACAGCATAAACCGCCTCAAAAATGCCCACCAAAACCAGGATATAAATAAGAATATTGATCCGCTTTTTGGATCTGACAGTATTGAGTACAAGAAAGAACATCCCGATATAAGCGGCCAGTTTGAGCCATTCAATAACGGCAGGATGGAGATAATAGGCAAGACAAAACCACCTCTGCCCCTGTGCGGTAGAATCCGCTGCCTTGTCCATCAGATCAAAAAGCCGCATTTTATCGGCAAATGTTTGCGGAGAAAGAAAAGAGATCAACGAAGATGGAAGTGGTATCATTTGCAGCCCGATAAGGAAAAGAAGCAGAACCATCAACAGGTTCACAGGAGTCTTTACCCACTCAATGACATCCCTTTTTGAAAACAGCAGCCTTTCCACACACCATAGGGCCAGTAGAAAGAAAACTCCGAATTCTATCAGACTGTATGCCCATACATGGACAGACCCGAAGACAAGGGGAGCGAAAATAAGGAGAAAAATAACTCCCACAAAAATGATCCGGTCGCATATGCTTTGATTTTTAACCATATATCGGCTTATGTATATTATGTAAAGTTTCCCAAATAAATCGTGGTACGCCTTCGGCGCGCTAATTTAAACAATTACAAGATGTTAAAAGGATAATTATGCTGCAGTTCTTATCATATGACCCTTTCAATCGTCAACTCTCATTTTATATTTCTGATGCTCTTTCCTCTTGCAATGGATTTGTGATATTAGTTATATTAGAAAACAGTTCATGGTTGTTGGTTTCACCCCATACACCCCATAAGTGCCGGAGGTGCTATTAAAATGAATCCGATAGATAATATTTTAAAAAATACAAGAATAAGGACCAAGATTCTCGTGGCAACCATAATGGTTGTGAGTTTCTTTATGGGGCTTAGTCTCTATCAAAGTCTGGCTATACATAAAAAAACCGTCATGAAAGAGGTGGCAAGTTCATCAGACCACCTGCTTGAAAGTATTTATAGTGGAATTAAATTCCCCATGTCTGTGGGCGACAGCAATACTATTAGAGAGCAGATGAAGGACATAAAACACCACATGGAGGGTGTTCAGGTATATATTTTCGACTTTCAAAACATGATTATGTATGCTTCTGAAGACGAGCGAATTTACAAAAGCATGGCAACATACCTTTATGAAAACAAATCGCGTGATGCCCTGGCTGAATCTTTATTGACCGGACAGGCTCCTGATATTTCCTTTTCCGAAACAGAAAATCATACACCACATCTTATTACCATTAAGCCTATCCTTAATGAAAACTCCTGCCATCATTGCCATGGCTCTACCAGGAAAGTTCTGGGTGCTATGATAATCAAACAGCCTGTAAAAGAACTGTTTCATGCAATTAGTCATGCCCGTAACAGTCTTATTATTTATTTTACTGCCGCAATCATTGGGGTAATTGTGGTCATAAACTTTTTCTTCTCAAGGCTGGTTACTAAGCGAATCCAGCATCTGAGAGCTAAAACCGGTCAGGTGGCTGGTGGAGATGTCACAGTTGTAGTACATGATGATCATAAAGATTCAATTGGAGGGCTGTCACACAACTTCAACCTCATGGTAAAAAGCATACGTGACAGGATGGAGTATGCTAACAGCCTCAAACTCGGGATTTCCGATCCCTTTTTTACTGTCGATCCGGAGATGAATGTGGCATTCATCAATGAGGCTGCAGCGCGCCTGGCAGGCTTGTCCCGTGAAGAGGCAATTGGAATGCCCTGTTGCGAAGTGTTCCATAGTTCTGCCTGCGAACAGAAGTGTCCTGTAAAAAAGGCTCTGGAAACCGATGAAGTCACGGTAGGCCAACGGATAACCATAAAAAATCGAAAGGGCCGCGAGATCCCGGCGATGTCCAGTTCCGCTCTTCTGAAGGATTCCTCGGGAAAAGTTCTGGGAGGATTTGAGATCTTCCGCGATCTGACTGCCGAAGTGGAAGCGGAAGAGAGGCTTCAGGATGCGTACATCCGGGAGCAGAAGGCTAAGCGGGCCGCCGAAGCCGCCACCATCGCTAAGAGCGAGTTTTTGGCCAATATGAGCCATGAAATCCGGACACCCATGAACGGGGTCATTGCCGCCGCAGAGCTGGCGCTATCCGAAAAAATGCCTCCCAAGGCAGGGCACTATCTGGAAATAATACAATCTTCCGCTTATTCCCTGCTTGGAATCATCAATGACATCCTGGATTTTTCAAAGATCGAAGCTGATAAGCTCGACCTGGAAACACGCCCGTTTTTGTTAGATGAGGTAATAGATAGAATAACGGACGTGTTGATGACTGAGGCTGCCGGCAAGAGGATCGAACTTCTTGTTGATATTGATCTTGAAGCGCCAAATGCTCTGATCGGCGACCCGCTCCGCCTTCAACAAATCCTCAAAAATCTGGTAAGCAATGCCGTTAAATTCACGGATATTGGAGGTATCATTCTTGTGAGAGTAACAGAGTCCGAAAAATCGGCAGATCGGACAACTCTGATATTTTCCGTAAAAGACACCGGTATAGGAATTGCGCCAAAATACCTGTCTAGGCTTTTTAAACCTTTCAGCCAGGTCGATACATCCAGCACACGAGAATATGAGGGAACAGGACTTGGATTGAGTATTTGCAAACAACTGGTGGAAATGATGGGCGGCAAAATCTGGGTTGAAAGCGAATTGGGAAAGGGAAGCACTTTCAGCTTTACA
>Ga0255424_1244_pt1 | contig 10375 bp, 12 predicted proteins | sample ANMaggSeSYBR02F3_FD_182670 | JGI IMG/M metagenome (GOLD analysis project Ga0255424, IMG submission 182670) | Sediment cell enrichment communities from methane seep in Santa Monica Basin, California, United Staets - ANME aggregate JGI... | ecosystem: Environmental > Aquatic > Marine > Cold seeps >... | reverse complement strand
AATAACTAAATCATAACCTTTTGATATGATTGACAAGTTATTTTCGGTTACAGTGCAGCGAAGCGGCATAATATAGTTTTTTACGATATCATCAAAAATGGAAAATGAATAATTAATCTTGGAGAAAATAAAAATGGATATTAAACAATCTTTTGAGATACTTGAATTGGACCGTGGTGCATCGACAGATGAGATCAAACAGTCCTATAAAGATATAGTCACTGTTTGGCATCCTGACCGGTTTTCTAACAATCCCCGTCTGAGACAAAGGGCTGAGGAGAAATTGAAAGAGGTGAATGCAGCATATGACACAGTGAAATCCTATCTGTCCTCAGAACAACGGATGGAGCCAAAGCAGGAAAATGCCCAACCAGATGCCGCACCATATGATAAAACAGAAGCTGTGGTTGAAGCGGGCACAGGCATTGCTTTAAGCCTGTGGTCCTATCTTTCTTCATTATTTAAAAATGTAGTGACAGATGTAAAGACTGGGATGGAGCAAGGGAGCTTGGACCAATCGCAAAGAGGCGCCGGTTGCGGAGGAAGAGGCAGAAGAAGAGACAAAGGTATGGGAAGGCGTGGTGGAGGTAGAGGAAAAGGTCGTGGCTGATCATCTAATCTTTTTGGAAGATTAAATCGCTTCTATAGACTTTCAGATAATTCATTTCACAAGGCCAGAAGGAGATCGCCCCCGGGAAATGCTTTTGGAGAAAGGCCAGGATGCTCTAAGTGTTGCCGCGCTGCTGGCTACTTTTTGAAACGCTTGCTTTAGTTATTGCTCGGACTGGTTCTTGTCCTAAATGATGAACAGATTGCCAGTATGCAGGAAGAGCGCAAGACTTTTTTGACGGTCATAAAAAGTGAATGAACAACTGGAGAAATACATGGCAAAAGCCAAAAAGAACAACAACACCGAAGAGCCGATTGAAAAACAGCTCTGGAAAGCTGCCGATAAGCTCAGGAAAAATATTGATGCCGCGGAATATAAACACATTGTTTTGGGTTTGATATTCCTGAAGTATATTTCTGATGCCTTTGAAGAATTATTCAGCAAGCTCAAAAAAGGTGAAGGCGAATATGCCGGAGCCGATCCGGAAGACAAGGACGAATACAAGGCGGAGAATGTCTTTTTTGTGCCGGAAATTGCCCGCTGGTCTTATCTGCAATCTAAAGCCAAATTGCCGGAAATCGGCAAAGGGGTTGACAGTGCCATGGATGCCATTGAAAAGGACAATCCTTCGCTTCGGGATGTGTTGCCGAAAGTCTATGCTAGGGGCAACCTTGACCCCACCAATCTTGGCGGTTTGATTGACCTTGTTGGAAACATTGCTCTTGGTGATGCCAAAGCCCGAAGCGCTGATGTGCTGGGTCATGTGTTTGAATATTTCCTCGGTGAATTTGCTCTGGCGGAGGGCAAAAAAGGCGGCCAGTTCTATACCCCGCGAAGCGTTGTTGAATTGCTGGTGGAAATGCTGGAGCCATACAAAGGTAGAGTGCTTGACCCCTGTTGCGGTTCCGGCGGCATGTTTGTGCAGTCGGAAAAGTTTGTGGCCGACCATCAGGGCAGGGTGAATGATATTTCCATTTACGGACAGGAGAGCAACCAGACCACCTGGCGGCTTGCAAAGATGAATCTGGCGATTCGGGGCATCGACAGTTCCCAGGTGAAATGGAACAACGAAGGCTCTTTCTTAAATGACCGTCACAAGGATTTAAAAGCCGATTATGTGATTGCCAATCCGCCCTTTAATGACAGCGACTGGAGCGGTGATCTTCTTCGCAAAGACGGCAGATGGCAATACGGCACGCCGCCAACCGGAAACGCCAACTATGCCTGGATACAACACTTCCTTTATCATTTAAGCCCCAGCGGTCAGGCCGGTTTTGTTCTTGCAAAAGGGTCGTTGACTTCCAAAACATCCGGTGAAGGAGATATTCGAAAAGAGTTGATCGAAGCCCGGTTGGTGGATTGCATTGTCAACCTGCCTGCCAAGCTGTTTTTGAATACACAGATCCCGGCCAGCCTGTGGTTCCTGAGCCGGAACAAAGCCAACGGCAAGTTCCGTAACCGCACCGATGAAATCCTCTTTATTGATGCCCGCAATATGGGGCATTTGATCAACCGCAGAACACGGGAGTTTTCCGCCGAGGATATCGCCACCATAGCTGGAACCTATCATAACTGGCGTAATCCGGACGGAGATTATGAAGATGTCAAAGGGTTCTGTAATTCTGCCTCCATTGAACGGGTGCGAGAACTGGATTATGTGGTGACACCAGGCCGGTATGTCGGCTTGCCGGATGATAAAGATGATTTTGATTTTAATGAGCGGTTTGCCAAGCTGAAAGCGGAATTTGAGGGGCAGTTGAAGGAGGAAGCGAGATTAAATGTGCTGATTGCTGAGAATTTGGGGAAGGTGAAAATTAAATAAAAAAGATAAAAGCAATGGTATCGCAAAATGCGATACGTCATTAAAGAAAGATATGAAAATCTGATGAAAAATTGAGGTTAAAAATGGGTAAGCCATTAAGTCCCGATAATGATTACATTAATTTTTTTACTGAAGTAAAGGAACGGATACGCCGTTCCCAATATGAAGCCCTAAAAGCTGTCAACAAAGAATTAATACAGCTTTATTGGGATATTGGACGGATGATTGTCGATAAGCAGCAAGAGCTTGGCTGGGGAAAATCGGTTGTAGAGCAGCTTTCAAAAGATATTCAGGAGGAATATCCGGGAATTCAAGGGTTTTCTGGCCGAAATCTCTGGAATATGAGATTTTTTTATTCTGAAATTCAGCAAAATAAAAAACTGCAACCATTGGTTGCAGAAATTAGCTGGACAAAAAATATCCTGATTCTGACCAAATGCAAAGACCCTCTGGAGAGGGAATTTTATATGTTGCATGTCAGGAAATTCGGCTGGACCAAGGATGTCCTGATTCATCAGATTGAAAACAAAACCTATGAAAAGTACCTGATGAATCAGACCAACTTTGACCAGACCCTGCCTGAAAAATACAAACATCAGGCAAAGCTGGCGGTAAAAGACCATTACACCTTCGATTTTCTGGAGCTGGCAGAAGAACACAGCGAGCATGAACTGGAACAGACCCTGGTGAAGAATATCCGTAAATTTCTGATTGAAATGGGCGTGTGGTTTACCTTTGTGGGCAACCAGTTCAGGCTTAAGGTTGGAGAGAGTGAGTACTTTATCGATTTGCTTTTGTTCCACCGAAAATTAAAACTGTTTATTGCTGTCGCCTCAGTCCTTTCCAGTGGAACTGAAAATTGGTGAATTTAAGCCGGAATACAAGGGTAAAATGGAGTTTTACCTGACTGCTCTGAACGAACAATATAAAGTAGATGATGAAAATGATGCGATTGGCATTATTGTATGTAAAAGCAAAGATAAAACAGTTGTGGAATATTCTCTCAAAACAACCACTCAGCCGATTGGCGTGGCAACTTACAGCACCTCGCCTTACCTGCCGGAAGAATACAGCAAATATCTGCCTGCGCCGGAAGTGATTGCAGAACGACTGGCTATTGTTAAGGATTTGTTTGAAGATGAAGGATAGATGGCTGGAAACGGAGTTTGAGGAGCAGTTGAAAGAGGAAGCGAGGCTTAATGCGCTGATTACTGAGAATTTGGGGAAGGTGAAGCTGGCATGAGTGAGTGGAAGGAAAAGCAGTTTTGTGAGCTTGTTGATATTGGCTCAAGTAAAAGGATTTTTTACAAAGAATATGTTCCTGTTGGTATCCCCTTTTATCGTTCAAAAGAAGTTATAGAAAAGCATAATGGCAAAGCAATCTCAACTGAATTACATATCTCAATTGAAAAATATAACGACATTAAGGAAAAATTCGGTGTTCCTGTAGAAGGCGATATATTACTAACATCCGTTGGAACTTTGGGAATACCTTACTTAGTGCAGAAAGATGAGAAGTTCTATTTCAAAGATGGAAATTTGACTTGGTTTTGGAACTTCAACAATTCTTTGCTAAATCAGTTTCTATACTATTGGCTTATTTCGCCGCTCGGGAAAGGCGAATTAGATATGGTTTCTATCGGTTCTACCCAACCAGCCCTTACCATAAGGGGGCTAAAAGGAATTACCATAAATACACCCCCTCTCCCCGAACAAAAAGCCATCGCCTCAGTCCTTTCCAGTCTCGACGACAAAATAGACCTGCTCCACCGCCAGAACAAAACCCTCGAAGCCATGGCGGAAACGCTTTACAGGCAGTGGTTTGTGGAGGAAGCGGATGAGGATTGGGAAGAGGGGTGTTTAGGTGATGTTATTGAGCTTGTTTACGGGAAAGGGTTAAAAAAAGAAATAAGAACAGGTACAGGTTATCCGGTAATTGGCTCAAGTGGCGTTGTCGGTTATCATTCAGACTTTTTGGTTGAAAGCCCTGGAATTGTTATTGGCAGAAAAGGTATGCTTGGTAAAGTTATTTATTTGTGGGATAACTTTTTCCCAATTGACACAACATATTATATCAAATCAAAAGTTGAATCCGTTGATTTATTGTATGAATACTTCTTGCTAAAAACACTCAATTTTGAAGAAATGAATTCAGACTCAGCAGTTCCCGGCTTAAATCGAGATATTGCGTTATCTACAGAAATTAAAATTGCACCTTTAGAGAAATTGCAAAAGTTCAATCAGTTTACTTCAACATTTATCAATAAATTGAGTGAAAATACAAAACAAATCCGCACCCTCGAAAAATTGCGGGATACGCTGTTGCCGAAGTTGATGAGCGGTGAAGTACGAGTACAATATGACAAGGAGCTGGTTGAATGAGTGATGTTTTGCCTGCAGGAAAAGCAATTTATCAAGACACCCATAATGGTATGTGCATACAAGGCATATCCTATAGTGAAGATAACCTTAATCAATCTGCTCAAATTGTTGCTGATATTTGTTTTGATACTCGTGGGCAGGAAGATTTTGAAAATTATCTACTTTCTCTGAGTGACACAGGGTTTCGCCCAATTAATGCAGTTTTTTCTAAGATCAGAGACTGGCAGGTTGGTGAGGGTTTTGCCGAAGCTTATCTAACGGCTCATTTTGAGTGTTATTTCCCATGGTCAAATAATCGCGACCTTAAAAACCCTAATTCAAGTCCAACAGGTGCAGATATGGTTGGTTTTCTTCAAGGGCAATTTGCCTTTGGCGAGGTCAAAACATCCACTGAACAAAAATATCCACCACAAGTTACATCAAAAAAAGATGATGGACTTAATACACAGTTAAAAAAGCTTTGCCACGATCATGATGGACGGTGGGTACTGGTTCAGTATTTATATCATCGAGTGAAGAGCACAACAGAATATCAAGAAGCATGTATAGCCTATCTGAAGGACAATAAGAATTTTTATGTTTTTGGTGTATTGGTACGTGATGTTGAACCAAAGATAAATGATTGGAATTATTTGAAAAAACATCTGGAAGCACATGGGCAAAATAGAGTTTCTCTTGTTGCCCTGTATTTACCCAAAAATGATGGGATACAAAAACTTCATGCTCGCGTGTTATCGAAGGGGGCTAAGTCATGATTACACATGAAGCCTTACAAAAGATTGACACCCATTGGGCGGTACTGGCCGTTGGTGATAAGAAATTGCGCCAATCCATCTTGCAATTTTCCAAAGCAAAATTAGTAGAGAATGCCGTCGGCGAACAATTGGCATTGCATTTAGACGACTCTTTTAATGATGAAGATGCGTTAAGACGATTGGCGATGGCGTATGAAATGGTTGCAATTGAAGGAATGCATGATTTTATCAATCATACGGATAATGATGAGCTACAAGACCAGTTTTTAGCAGGCTCGCGCAGGGCTTTTGAAATATACAGAGTATTAGATACTCCAGAAAATGATGAGTTAAAATTTATATTTCATTTATTGCATTTGTCAGCGCTGGCTTATTGTGGTGATAGCTGGACGGACTTAAAACATATTTATGATAATTGCTCTGGAAAGATTAACAGCCTATTACCTGAACAGATAACAGACTGGGGCCAACGTATCTTATTTCGTTTATTCGATTGCTGGGTGAGCTTATTTAGAAAAAATTCCTGGCAGGAATTAACTAATATTACTACCGCTATATCCAAACTAAGAAATGAACAGGCCCAATACGAAGATGATTATTTAAAGACAGATTCAAATAACGAAAACCGAGCCAAGGCAATGCGTTTGATGTCGCTTTATCACTGGGCAAAGGCATCCGAGCTTTTATCCTTATATATGCTTCAAGGTGAACCTGCGGATATTAAACCTCAGTTAGACAGGCATTTTGGTCTGGCTATCAAGATTTCTGCCGATGGTGGCGATGCTCAGTTGGAAATATTATTGCGCTGGTTGCATGCTTCAGCAGAGCAAATGGTAAATGGTTCAATTTGGTGGGTTGCCCGTACTATTAATTCAAAAGCCACTCGGTTTATAAAACACTTGTCAAGCCAGGCAAGACCTCTTCTGGAGTTGTTGCCTCCTCAAAAAGTAGCCATTAAAGAAAGGGGCTTGTTAGACCCTGCTAAAACGGCAGTCGTTGTTGATATGCCCACATCGGGTGGAAAAACTCTACTTGCTCAATTTAAAATATTGCAGGCTGTCAATAATTTTGGTGAAACCAAAGGGTGGGTTGCTTATATTGCTCCTACTAAGGCTTTAGTGGCACAAATTACTCGAAACCTGCGCAAGAATTTTTCACCTATTGGTATCAAAGTGGAAAAATTAAGCGGTGCAATTGAAATAGATGTTTTAGAAGAAGATTTGCTCAGTAATGCAGAGAGCTTTGATATTTTGGTAGCAACGCCTGAAAAAATGCAACTTGTTCTGCGAAATCATAAAATAGATCGCCCCTTGTCTCTGCTGGTTATGGATGAAGCTCATAATATTGAAGATGAAGCCAGAGGTTTACGTATTGAATTGCTACTTGCTACTGTGAAACAGCATTATCAGGCCCAAGCAAATTTCTTATTACTGATGCCTTATGTGGAAAATGCCAAAACACTTTCGCGATGGTTAGCACATGATCGAGATGCTGGTTTAGCAATCAGCCTAAGCACAAGTCCCTGGCAACCCAATGAGCGAATTGTTGGTCTGGTAAAAAAACAGGTAAACGGAAGTGACTGGACAATTAAATATCAAACTTTGGTTACAAGCTCTAAAAGAACAATACACTTGAAAGGAAATCACCAGATAGGTGAAACAAGACCAATTCCTGTCCCTCAAAGTTATGCCAACTTATCCAAAATTGTTGCTGGTTGTGCCAAAGTCTTTGCTAATCGGGGCACAAGCATTGTTATCGCAAAAACTCAGCCGAATGCCTGGAGCTTGGCACGAGTTCTCAGTAATAACATGGATGATTTAGAAGATATACCTTCTGAAATCCAATTAGTACAAAACTATTTAAAAGCAGAAGTCAGTCCGAAGTTTGAACTGATCGAAATGCTCAATAAAGGCATTGGAATTCATCATGGAGGATTGTCTGATGAAATAAAAGCTTTAATGGAATGGCTTGTTGAGGAAGGAGCAATAAAAATTCTATGCGCCACTACAACTATTGCTCAGGGTATTAATTTTCCTGTTTCATCTATTTTTTTACAGAGCTACAAAATTTTTGTTAAGGCCAAGTACAGTCGGGACATGTCATATAGGGAATTTTGGAATTTAGCAGGCCGAGCAGGAAGAGTTGGTCAAGGTAATGTCGGAGTTGTAGGCATTGCCTGTGATACTGAGAAAAAGGAAAGAGACTTAATAGACTATGTTCAAAAAAGTACGGGGAATCTGACCTCTCGTTTGATTGCTATCTTGAAGTCGCTGGAGGAGAGCAGAAAGCTAAATGACTTGGAAAGCATGATGTACGCCCCGCAGTGGGAAGATTTTCGTTGTTATATAGCCCATTTGTTGAATGAGAAAAAAGAATTACAAGCAACTCTAAATGAAATGGATCGAATGCTCTCAAATACTTTTGGTTATAGTGAGTTAAAAAATTTGAATCTACGTCAGTCTGAACAATTACTGGAAGCTACAAAAAAATACACTGAAAGCATAGCAAAAAACATGGGGAATGTGGCAAGAGCAGATATGACTGGATTTTCTGTTGAGTCTGTTAAAAGGGCAATGAAAGAAATTGATCAACTGGAATACAAATTAACTACATCTGACTGGATGCCTGACAGTTTATTTGGTTCGTCTGAAAGCAAACTTTCCGATTTGTTCAGTGTTATGTTTAAAATTGAGCAGTTGAACTTTAACCCTGATGAGGAGCAAGGAAGAAGGCAGTCTCGTATGGCAGATATAGCACAAGCATGGATAGAGGGTAAAACTATTCAAGATATTGCAGTTAGCTTTTTTGATGGAAGTGGATCGGACGAAATATCCAAAGTCTATAAAGCAATCTACGGGAAATTGGCTAATGGTGGAACTTAGGGGTTATCAGCTTTAAGTAGAATCAGTGGTATTGACTTCGATACTTTGTCAGATGATCAAAAAAGGCAATTGAATTTAATGCCAGCTATGCTTTATCATGGTGTAAAAAATGAAGAGTCTGTTCTTATGCGTATGAACTCAGTTCCAAGAAGTTTTGCAGAGAAACTAGGGAATAAGTTTAGACAACGGGTTGAAAACAGGAATATGGCAACTGCGCGTCAATTTTTAAAGGGTTTGGAAGATAGTGAGTGGGTTTCGGCAACTTCCCATAGTCAATATTTATCTGGAAAAAATTGCAAAAAAATATGGCAAATTTTGTCGGGAGAAGCAGAAGGATAACTATGAAAATTGCCGAATCCACAATAGAAAAGTTTGCCATCGAACTCCTTGAAAAGCAGGGCTACCAGTATATCTACGTCTACGATAGCAAACTATACGGGGATAAACGGTCATGAATAAAAAAAATCTCCCTGATAATCAAACCGACTTTCTCCTTTATGCCGGAAACGACGAAAAAATAAATGTTGAAGTATTTCTGAAAGACGAAACTGTCTGGCTTGCGCAAAAGGCCATGGCTGAGCTTTTCGGGGTCAAAATACCCGCCATCAGCAAGCACCTGTCAAACATATTTGAAAGCGGGGAATTGCAAAAGGAGGCAATTCTTTCTATTTTGGAAACAGTTAAAAAGGAAGGAACAAGGCAAGTAGAACTCCAAAACACTTTAAGACCAAAACTAATAAACTGTGAAGTTGGGGTGGCAGTATGAGTGAATTCAATCTTGTTAATATTGACACCTCATTTGAAAGTTATCAGCAGCTTATCAACCTGTACAATGAAAACAAGGATAGTTGGTTTGAGACCATTGAAATTTCTTTTCAGCAATGGTTTGCGGCAAATTTAAGTTCTGCCATAGGGGGTATCCTGGACAAGCTGCTTGGGGACTTGAATACGATTCATTTTAACAATATACCGCCTAAAATACAGACCATTATTCAAAAAAATAATTTCCTTTCCCATTTTAACTATCAACGAATTGATGATATTAACAATACTACCATTAGATATCTAAAGCTCAAGCCTACAGATGGCCGGTTCTTTCATGGGTATGTGGTAAAAGAATTATTGAATCGTCCCGAATTGCCGAAAATGACTACAGCCTTGAAGAAAAAAATTGCCGAATCCATCTATGAAATTTTTGTAAATGCCCAGCTCCACAGTGAATCTGATTTTATCTATACATGTGGACAATTTTTCCCAACAAAACATACCATCGAATTCACCATTACCGATACCGGTATAGGTTTCAAAAACCGAGTTAATAACAGATTTGAAACGAATCTATCTTCAGTACAAGCAATCAAATGGGCAATGATTGATGGAAACTCAACAAAACAAGACATTTCCGGCGGAATCGGATTGGCTATTCTTAGAGAGTTTGTGAGTATAAATAAGGGTAAAATACAAATTATCAGCGATGATGGATTTTATCAACTGGATTCCAATGGGGTACAAACAAGATTATTTTCGGGCTCTTTTCCCGGAACAATTATCAATATGCAGTTTAAAACTGACGATACGACATCATACTCATTAATGAGTGAAGCCGAGTCAGATGAGCTTTTTTAAAATAGGAGTTTCACGATGCAAGAAATTATTATCAGTGTTTTCAATATGGTGGGTAGCGCCTTTTGTGTTGAGGCCGATGATGGTCAGAAAGTGTATGATCTAATTGAGAAAGCGCTTCGCGAAGGAAAAAAAATTAAACTTTCTTTTCAAAATGTTGAGATGCTGACTTCCGCCTTCCTCAACACTGCCATCGGACAGCTTTATCGTGATTTTGTGGAAGAAAAAATTAAAAGCAGTTTATCCGTGGAACATATGCTCCCGGAAGATAAAGCATTGCTGAAAAGGGTAATCACTACCG
>Ga0255424_1243_pt1 | contig 10439 bp, 10 predicted proteins | sample ANMaggSeSYBR02F3_FD_182670 | JGI IMG/M metagenome (GOLD analysis project Ga0255424, IMG submission 182670) | Sediment cell enrichment communities from methane seep in Santa Monica Basin, California, United Staets - ANME aggregate JGI... | ecosystem: Environmental > Aquatic > Marine > Cold seeps >... | reverse complement strand
GAGGCATCTGACGTGGCCAATGCAATTTTTGACGGCAGTGACGGTATTATGCTTTCGGGTGAGACCGCCGCCGGCCGCTATCCAGTCCAGTCTGCGACGATGATGGCGCGGATTGCCGCCCAGGCAGAGGCGGCACCGGAATATAACCGGCTTAGTTTGGAGCCGACCTGTCTTGCGCCGGAGGACGATGTTATTGCCGCCGGTGTTCATCTGGTCGAGAAAATAAAGGCGCGTTATTTAGTGGTTTTCACACAAACCGGGAATACGGCGCGATTAATTTCGCGGCAACGCCCGCAGGTTCCGGTGATTGCTTTGGCGCATTCAGAGGTAATCCGGAGAAAATTGGCCCTGGTTTGGGGAGTAGAAAGCCTTTTGATCAATACACAACCCGCGCTGGAAACCATTGTTGAGCAGGCAGTAAAGGTCCTGTTGGCGTGTCGCCGTGTTCGTAAAGGGGATTGGGTGGTTATTTTAGCCAGTTCACCGAGGGGTACCCGGACCAATTTCATTAAAATTCATCAAATCGGCGAGGAGCATCAAGACTGATAATCACGATGTTTCTCCATTTTTTAATGTTTTTCGGTTGCACAAAGCAGGCACAATAAAATATGATATTAAGATGACAAAGTCGAGGATGGTGACGGCGATGAAGCGATGGATACTCGTGGTTTTTTGTTTTTTGATGGTATTTCCTGAATCAGTTCCGGCCGATGAATCGGTTCTCGGTACAGCAGGTAAGATACTCCAGATCGGGGTCGGACCGCGTGCGGTCGGTATGGGAGAGGCCCAGGTTGCGGCTGCCAATGATTTATATGCCTTGTATTGGAATCCTGCCGGACTTGCTGCGATCCGTTCGCCGCAGCTTTCCTATATGCACAATCTATGGCTCCAGGATATTCAGGACGCTTATGTGACCTATGCTCAGCGGCTGTTCCGCGGCGGGTTCGCACTGAGTGTCAATTATTTTAATTTTGGTGAATTTGAAAAAATCGGCGTTGATCCATCCGGCTATCCGCTTCCCACCTCGGAAACATTTACACCCTATACCTTGGTCGTCTCCGCCGGCTACGGTACCCGTGTAACACCGGAAATGAATTTTGGCGGAACCGTCAAACTCGTAAATGAGAGTGTGGACACTTTTAGCAGCATGACCCTGGCCATGGACCTGGGGATGCAGTACCGTTTGCTCAAAGGACTCAAGACCGGCCTTGCGATTCAGAATCTCGGTCTGCCTTTGGAAGGGTATCAGCTACCCATGAATGTCAAGGCGGGTATTTCTTATCGGATTCCATTTGTTATCAATGAAAAACGAGATCGGTTTCTTTCGGTCGTGGATGTCAATCTTCCCATTCCTTTTGATCAACCGTTTTATACCAATATCGGGTTGGAATATTTCTATTTAGGTATTATTTCGCTCCGGGGGGGATATAAAATTTCTGAAATTAACGGTTTGGGTGATGCTGCGGGTTTAACCGCAGGGATTGGTGTCAATGTCACAGGCTTTATTCTTGATTATGCGGTGGCACCCTTCGGTGATCTGGGGATGACCCACCGCATGGCACTTACCTATACGTTTATCTCGCCCAAGCGCGCGAAGAAGAAAACTCAAAGTATCAAGCGGCGTAAAGTGAAGCGGAAGACAAAGAAAAAAAGCGGCGGCAGCGGGCTGATGCTGCCGCCTGATACCCGTGGCGGGACCGGCGGTCAAGTTCTTATGCCAAAGGTGTCGAAAATGAAAATGCGCAAAGCGATTCGAATGGAAGTGGAATCTGAAATCAGTTCACAAAATGAAACCCAGATTGAACAAGCGGTATTTCAGGTGAGATTTTCTGAAAAAAAATCAGTTCGTCGTTGGATACTCAGCATTGTTGGTCCGGACGGGCGGGTAGTGAAAAAATATTCCGGCAAAGGGCTGCCGACAAAATTAGTGTGGGATGGGACGGGCAAGGAAAGAAATAAAGTTGCAGAAGGGATCTTTTGTCGTTATGCGATGAAAATGGAGTTGTCCGATGGTTCTGTGGAAAAACTACGCGGTAAAATTTATACCCGTGATTTGGAAGTGAGTGATAGTCAATCCAATCGAGAGGTGTTGCCGCGGATTTATTTTGGGGAAGGTGCGGCGGATCTTTCGGACCGGTCTTTGAGAACGCTTAAATCAATTGCGAAAAAGATAAAAAGTCAGCCGTATATCAAAGTTTCGATTGAGGGCTATACGGACAATCATGCTGAAAAATCGATGAGTTTTTTGCTTTCGCAGCGACGCGCGATAACCGTATCACGTTATTTAACCGCGACCTATAAAATACCTTTGAAAAAAGTGTCCACGCATGCCAGAGGCAGTAAAAGTCCTATAGCCAGTAATCAAACGGAAAAAGGCCGGACGCGTAATCGGCGTGTGGAAATTGTCATTATTTATCGACAGTGAGTACAGGTTATTATAAAAAATCCCATCAATGCCGGAAGGTGTTGGTGGGATTTTTTTATTACAGCCAAACCGGGGTACGATGAAGCTGTGGGGTCACAAAATTTTTCACTGGCTTCAAAGACGCGGCATGCTATAATCACTTTGTTTTCAAGTGTTTTTTACCTGAGGACATGACGATGCAGGCAGAGCAGCCTAAATAATCGCAGGTTAAAAAGGTCCGATAGGGGGCATGTTTTTAACAGTTCGTGTGATCCCCGCCGGTTTTTTCAGCAGGGGGACTATCGCGGTGCGGGTATTCTATGGATTAAAGGAGTTGCGCGTTGTTGCGGATTGTAGACGCTAAAACCATGCAGGCAATTGATCGTGAGGCAATGACAGCTTATGCCATCCCCGGTCATAAATTGATGGAACAAGCCGGGTTGCGGCTGGCAGAGCATGTGCTTGGGTTTATCGGTTCGAAAAGTCAGACCCGAGTGACGATCCTGGCAGGCGGCGGAAAAAACGGCGGGGATGGATTGGTCTGTGCACGCTATCTGGCACGGGCCGGCATCAAGCCACGGGTTCTGATTTTATCCGAAAAAATCGCACCTGAGACGCTGGAAAATCTCCAGCGGCTTTCTTCTGAAAATGTGGCCAGTCGGCAATGCTCGGAGTGTTTGCCGGATGCATTTGCTGAAATCATTATGGCTTCGGATGTGGTGGTGGATGCCATGTTGGGCATCGGTCTTTCCGGTGATTTGCGCGAACCTTATATTCAGGCAATTACGAAAGTCAATGCAAGCAATGCGGTTGTGATTGCCGCGGATATTCCTTCGGGATTGAATGCCGATAACGGGGACCCGGGAATCATGACCGTTCAGGCGGATTGCACGATAACCTTTGGATTGCCAAAGGCGGGTTTATTACGGCAGTCGGCAGCATCCTATGTGGGGCGTTTGGTGGTTGAGACCATTGGATTTCCGGCGCCGTTGCTCCGTGCAGGGCAGGCGGAGACGGTTCAGTATGTCTATGAAAATGCAATTGCCGGATTTTTGCCGAAACGATCACCCCTGGGGCACAAGCGTTCGGTCGGGAAAGTTTTGGTGATCGGTGGTTCTTTCGGTTATCATGGTGCGCTGCTTTTGGCTGCATTAGGTGCCATGCGTAGTGGTGCCGGGTATGTTGCAATGGCCTATCCAAAAACAATGGATGCTGTCATACGCAGCCATGCTCTTGAAGCGGTCTGCCTGCCGATGGCTGATGGCGGCAAGGCGGCTTTGGGGATTGCGGCCTTGCCGCAGCTATTGGAAACCGCCCAAACCTATGATGCTGTGGTTCTCGGGCCGGGACTCGGCCGGACCCCGGGCACCCAAAATTTAATTAGAAGGTTCATCGGAAAAATAGCCGGTCCGGCGATGCTGCTGGTTGATGCAGATGCATTACACGCCTTGTCCGGGGTACAATGGCCGTCACGGTCATCCGGGCGGCCGGAAATTATAGTGACCCCCCATGAGGGTGAGGCGGCACAGTTGCTCGGGAAGTCGGCTGAGCACATCAGCAGTAATCGGATGGAGGCGTTGGGAGCGCTGACGAAGAAGCTGCCGGGAATCGTGTTGCTTAAAGGGAGAAATACTGTGATTGCAAAAAAACGCTCACCGGTTTTCATCACAGGTTCCGGGACACAGGCATTGGCCACCGCAGGAAGCGGCGATGTGTTGGGGGGAGTGATTGCCGCATTGGCTGCACAAAAAATATCGGCCTTGCAGGCCGGTTTGGCAGGTGCCGTGGCACATGGTATTGCGGGATGTCTGGCAGCCAAGGATGTCTGGGGCCAGGGTGTTATTGCGCGGGATATTGCGGACCAGCTTCCCAATGCTTTTGCCCTGCTCCGCAAATTGCCGGCACGGGCTGACTGGGTATAGGGGATTTCAGGGATTTCAAAATAGTGAATGAAAAAACACATAACGGAGGCGGTATGAAAAAGTTCAAAGCAAGCGATATTATGACAAAAGAAATTTTTTCTGTTCAACCGGACATGACAGTCAAGGCGGTGGCGCAATTTTTTCTTCAGAACAACATATCCGGTGCACCGGTTTTAGATGATCATGCCGCCCTGGTCGGCATTGTCACCGAAGGTGATGTGATTTTTCGTGATGCCACAGTACATGCGCCTACCATGATTACGTTGTTTGATGCAATTATTTATCTGGAAGGGACGCAAAAACACGAACAGGAATTGAAGAAAATTATCGGTGGAAAAGTCGAAGATATCATGAGCAAGGATGTGGTGACTATTTCGCCGGAAGCTGATCTGCAGGAAATGGCAACAATTATGCATGAGAAAAAAAAGCATCTTTTGCCGGTTGTTGAAAGCGGCAAGGTGGTTGGTATTGTGGGGAAGGCCGATATGGTTCGGGCAATTATTCAGGAGGAGTAAGCGTGTCACGACCGGGACGGGATATTTATCAAAACGCCTTGAAACAGGGCAAGGCAATGCAAACCTGGCGGCGTCAAATTCATCAAAATCCTGAATTGGGATTTGAAGAAAAACAGACTGCTGCGTTGGTTGCCGGGGTCTTGCGTCGGACGGGTTGGAAGGTGAAAACTCAGGTGGCGAAAACCGGTGTTGTCGGCTTGCTTAAAGGAAAAAAATCTGGTCCGGTCATTGCCATTCGGGCGGATATGGATGCGCTGCCGATTCAAGAGCGGACCAAGTCCGGTTATGCGTCGCGAAGAAGCCGGGTTATGCATGCCTGTGGTCATGACGGCAATACAGCGATGGCATTGGGTGCCGCGACAATACTCAGCCGGTATGCAGTTCAAATGGCCGGTTCCTTGAAAATGGTTTTTCAGCCGTGCGAAGAAGTTCCTCCCGGCGGGGCCCAAGCAATGATCAGGGCCGGGGTGCTTGATTCGCCGCAGGTTTCTGCGATCATTGCCGGCCATATTGATACCAGTCTTCCGGCCGGTATCATCGGCGTCAAATCCGGTGTTATGATGGCAGCTGCCGATGCGTTTACCCTTACGATACAGGGTAAAGGCGGACACGGTGCCATGCCGCACCGTAGTGTGGATGCCATTGCCATCGCAGGTCAGATTATCACCAATCTCCAGCATTTGGCAGCACGCGAAACAGATCCGCTGAAATCGGTGGTTATCAGTATTGGGAAAATCAGCGGAGGATCAGCCTATAATATTCTTGCGGAGCAAGTTGTCATGCAGGGAACCATTCGTTCGTTAAGTGACCGAAAACGCCGGGAACTCCCAAAACGGATTGCCCAAATTGCCGCCGGGGTTGCACGTGCCCATCGTGGTTCAGCGCAGTTTGTTTTGAACCCGGGGCATCCGCCGCTGGTCAACCATGAAAAAATAACGGCACGGCTGGCGCAAGCCGGCGCGTATGTTCTTGGCAAGCACAAGGTGCGGCAGATTGGGCAGCCGATGATGTCGGGGGAAGATTTTACCTATTTTGCGCGCCAGGTGCCTGCTTGTTTTTTTTTGGTGGGTGCGGGGGACAAAAAAAAATATCACTATCCGTGGCATCATCCGTGTTTTGATTTTGATGAAAAGGGGCTGGTGGCAGGTGCCGCCGTCATGGTACAGACAGTTATGGATATGATCGGACAATGAAAAAAACAGTGAGTATTCTTCTTTTTGGGGGGATGCTTTTTTTGGCGGGGTGTGCAGGTGTCAATAGACGATCTGAGTCGCTGCATGTTACAATAACGCCGGAAAAAATTTATCCCGGGTGCGTGGTGGTTGCGGAAGTTATTGCGCCGCCCGGAACAACCGTCATGACCGGCAGACTTGATTATCCCGGTTCTCCGGTGATTCCGATGCGTACACGTGATGGTGGGAAAACTTGGGACTTTACAACACAAATACCACTTGATGCTTTCTGGCAACCGGGTCGTTACCGGGTTGTGGTGGAAGGGCGCGGGCCGAACGGCAGCTCGTTGTCGGGGCAGACCTGGGTTACGGCACCCTAGTCCCAACGAAGCGACTTGTCAAAATTCTTGGGTCATGGAGCTCCACGGGCAAGCCCGTGGCACCCCTTTTGACCTTGCGTCGTACTCCAATTTGGCAGGCGACATCCCGCGAGGCGTTATGACGCATTCATCCCCGGATCACCCGGCATCCGGCATGCGCCGGACAAGTTACGCCGGGCAAAAGCCCGGGGTGTTCTGCGGAGCGGGATAAAAAAAGCAGATAACGTTTGTATCATTAAGGTGGATGCGATTGCATCCCACAGGAGGAGAATCACGTGGTAAAAAAAACATCAAAGAAAAAGGGTGTGTCCCGGAAATCATCTCAGGCAACACCCAAAGCGAAGACGGGAAAGACAACTATGCCTTCCGGAAAAGCGGCGAAAAAAAGAATTACCAAGGTTGCGGAAACAGCCGGACCGGCTGTCGGTACCGCACCGCCGTGTGCGGCAGACACCCCGACAAAAAGTGAAGGCAGTCATCCCCAGATAACCATGCAGGCGTCGCGCCGATTTTGGCTGACATTTTTAGGGATCGCAGCGGTTGTGGTTGTGGTGGTACAGGGATACGGCTATTTGACCGGCTGGGGGAATCCGGAAAAAGTAATTCAGCGGCGGTTTGGTACCGCCCAGCGTCTGACCCTTGCCAAGCGCTATCCGGCGGCAATTAAGCAATATCAGAAAATCATCGAGCACTCACAGGATAAGGAGATAAAGCGGCAAGCGTCAATTGCTGTGGCGGACTTATACCGCGAGCAAAAGGACTGGCCCAATGCCATTCGAATGTACGAACACTTGCAGGGCCAGGATGATGAGACGGTTATGGCGGCATGGACCGGACTTAAGATTGCGGAGAGCCGGCATGAAGCCGGTCAATCAGAAATTGCACTGAGTACGTTTAGGAAAATTCGTGAACGATTTCCCAACACGGATTGGGATGCCGAGGCCCGCTTGGGAATGGGCAAGGTGTTTATGGACCAAGAGCAGTATCAGGAGGCCATTGTGGTTTACACCTCCCTCGAAAAAGATTACCAAGGTGGTTTTCTTGCGGCAGAGGCGTTGGTACATATCGGTGAATGTTATGCCAAGGAAGGGGATGTCGGGATGGCCCGCCGGACATTTCAGGGCGTGATTGATACCTATCCGGAGACCATGATCGACGACGCCAAAAAATATTTAAAACGTCTGGAAAATACGGGAAAACCCGAAGGGGTCAGCCTGTGGGGCGAGTAGCACAGCACGGCATCCGCTGGCAGGAAAATAGACTTGTTGCCTGGATTGCTCAGTACAGCAAAACTCTGAAAAATAATGCAGTGATGGGGATTGGTGATGATGCTTCGATTCACCAACCAATCGCCGGAGAGGTTGAACTGGTCACGTGTGATGCCCTGGTGGAAAACAGTCATTGGTCATTTGCGTGGTGTGATCCGGTTTCGCTGGGATACAAAGCGGCTGCAGTTAATTTATCTGATATTGCAGCCATGGGGGGGACACCGCACCGTGCACATTTGGTGCTCGGGCTGCCGCCCAAAATGGAATTCAAGGTTATTCAAAAAATTGTTAAATCACTGATGGATACATTTCATGCCTACGGTGTTGCGCTGGTGGGCGGGGATACGGTTGCGTCACCGGCGGGGATGACACTGGCGGTATATCTTCAAGGGTCTGCGGTGAAGCAGCAGGTTATGACCCGGGAAAAAGCCCGTTCAAATGATTTGTTGTTGGTGACAGGCCAGCTGGGTGATGCCGCCGCCGCTCTGGATATCGTCGTCCGGCGCCCCCGTTTGAAATCGAAATTTAAGCCGCTTATTCGCAAGCTGCTTCGGCCCTCACCCCGGGTGAATGAAGCGCGAACATTGGCACAGACCGGGAAAGTCAGTGCGATGATGGATCTTTCAGATGGATTGTCTGCTGATCTGAAAAAAATGGCCAAAGCCAGTCATGCCGGTGCACGCGTATACGCGGCACAGCTGCCTCTGTCGAAAATGTTGATTGCGGCAGCCCGTGATTTGCATCAGGATCCGCAGGCATATGCACTTGGCGGCGGCGAGGATTACGAATTGCTTTTCGCCACCGCACCGCAAAATGCCTATAAACTTATAGAAATTTTAAAAACCAAGCATAAAATTAAAACCACGATTATTGGTGAGGTGTTACCGCTGTCTTTAGGTGTTACCATGATGAGCGCGAGCGGTCAAAAAACGACTTTGCCCGATGGTTGGGAACATCGCGGATAGGCATTTCGCGAAAAGTGTCGCTGAAAATTTTGCCAATTGCTTTGATGGTTTGAATCAGGCATAATACGATTGAAAATGAGGTCGTCACAGGAGATGTCCGGAAGCATGAAGGAAACGAGTATCCATGAGAGTGCGTCGGTTGCAGAAACAGAATTAATCGGGGCTGAGTTGGCCAGGCAGCTGCGGTCAGGCGATGTGGTTGCCCTGTATGGTGAATTAGGCGCCGGCAAAACCTGTTTGATTCGGGGATTGGCCCATCAACTGGGGGTTGCAGAAGCGGTGACCAGCCCTACCTTTACCTTGATTAATGAATACCAGGCATCTTTGCCTCTTTATCATTTTGATTTGTATCGACTGGAACATCCGGGTGAATTGGAAGATATTGGATATGAAGATTATTTTTATAGTGAGGGCATCTGTGTTGTTGAATGGCCCGAGCGGGCAGGCACCTTACTGCCGCAGGCACATTGGAAAGTTCAATTGACAATTGCGTCTGAAGACAAGCGCCGGATCAGTATTCAAATACCCCTGGGCAGGAGCACGGCATGATTTTAGGAATCGATACATCCACCACCCGGCTTTCGCTGGCGGTGCGTGAACCTGCGCAGGAACCGGTCTGTGAGAACTCGGTTTCCCCACGGCGGCACAATGAAGCAATTTTACCCAAGCTGGAGAGTTTGCTGACAAACCACGGGTACACACCGGCAGATATCACCGGGGTTGCAGTGGGACTGGGGCCGGGTTCGTTTACCGGTGTTCGTATTGGTATTGCGACCGCGATGGGATTGGCGCAGTCTTTGTCACTTCCTGTGATTGGTATTTCAAGTTTTTTGACGATTGCGGCGGGCGTTTTAGCCAACCGGGTGCTGGTGATCGGCGATGCCCGGCAAAATATGCTTTACGCATCTGCGTATGAAAAAGTCGGCACAAAATGGCAGACGATTTTTACAGAACAATTGTTAACACCGGATGGTTTGGCCGATTGCCTGCCGGACCAAGCGTTTACACTGGCCGGACCGGAGGCAGGGAAATTTTATCCTGAGCTGGCAGGGAAAATTTCCGGATTGATATTGGCACCGGAAAGTAATTGTCTGCCGGATGCCGGAACGCTTATTAAATTGGCGGATAAAACGCTTGCCGCTCCGGTCGCGGTATCATTTGATCACGGCGGGACATCGCTGGAAGCATTGGTTCCGATTTACCTCCGCCGGACACATGCAGAGGAAATGCGGGAAAAAAATATGGGGACATCATGCGAGACAGCATGAAAAGCATCAGTCAGAATGAGGTGATCTTCACACCCATGCGGCCGGAGGATTTGGATGAAATTCTTTGGGTCGAGCAGAGTTCTTTTCGGGACCCCTGGACACGCAAGCTTTTTGAAGAAGAGATGCGGAATCCTGATTTGAGCCATTTTATGACCGCCCGGTGTCAGGAACACGTAGTGGGTTACATGGGTTTTTGGCTGATTCAGGAGGAAGCGCATATTACCAATTTGGCGGTTCATCCCGGATTCCGAAGGAGAAAAATCGGCGAACGCCTGCTCCTGCAAATTTTACAAACAGCGTACAGTCTGGGTGCGACCCGCGCCACATTGGAAGTGCGAGCCGGCAATGAACCTGCTAAAAAGCTTTATGAAAAAAACGGTTTCCAGATGGCGGCGATCCGGCGTAATTATTATGCCGACAACAATGAAGATGCCTTGATTATGTGGAAGCATGATCTTAGTGAACACTGCGTTTCCGGGGCAACAGACAAGTGATTCAAAAGCGCTTGACACGTATATTTCCCGGTGCTACATTACGAATTATTG
>Ga0255424_1241_pt1 | contig 10473 bp, 8 predicted proteins | sample ANMaggSeSYBR02F3_FD_182670 | JGI IMG/M metagenome (GOLD analysis project Ga0255424, IMG submission 182670) | Sediment cell enrichment communities from methane seep in Santa Monica Basin, California, United Staets - ANME aggregate JGI... | ecosystem: Environmental > Aquatic > Marine > Cold seeps >... | reverse complement strand
CAATTAACTTCATGTTTTTTTAGAATCGTGTCGATATCCTTGTCGATAGCAACAACCTTCCTGTATTCCTCAAAAAGATCTTCTCCGTACATATCTGCACGGCCATCGATAAATACCGACTGTGAGGGCTCAAGGGCGTAGATCAGGTAGCCGCCCCAGCCGTATTTGTTGAACATTTTCCCCGCCAAAGGTGTTGAATTGAGATATTTTGCGGCCGCGACAGGATGGTTTTCGGCGTTGACCGAGATGATTGCGGTCATAAATGGTCGTAGGGGTGACTGAAAGCTGCTGGCTGCAAAGAGAAGAATGAATATCCCTGCTGTGGCAATGATCCCTGAATAAGGGGAAAGATGAAGATTATTTGTTGATGGTGTTTTGTTTTGAAACGAGAGCTTAGATAGTAGATGGTTACCAATTTGTGCTAGCAGTGGAACAAGAAAAACCGCTGCCATGCTGATATACCTTCCGTGGGCTAGTGAGGCATTGACCCAGAAGATCAGTAACAGGCGATTAGTCCAGTTGATCTGCAGGCGTGGTAAGGAGACAAGAAAGATCACCATAAGCAGGTAAAAACGGAAAAAGATTTCCTTCTGCATGTCGGGCGCCAGCCATTCGCCGATTCCCGTGGTGAAGACTGTTTTGGTGACTAGAAATGGAAAAATTAACAGATGGTACCCAAAGGGGTTGAGCCCCGAAGCGACCAAGCTGGCAAGGAGAATGATCAGAGCAAATTTTTGGGATTTAAAAGCCGTGCGCCAGCGGGATAGACCCTCCTGCCCAATAGTGTCGAGTATGGCACCACCTATAAAGATGGCTTGCAGGACCAGGCTGAGAATGAACCCGCCATGCAGATTAGCCCAGAGAGCGATGAGTGGTGGAAGAAGTAGCCTCCTGCGGCCGCCATGCAGAAGCAGAGCCAGGGTACACACACCGAACAACCAGCTAAAAATATGTGGCCTCGCCAACAGATGGGTCATGGAAAAGGCGAAGGCCATGGACACCCATAGCAGCGCAAGCCACTCGTTGGTTAAATGGCGCGCAAGGCGGAACAGCAACCAGAAGCTCAGAGCTGCGATCATAAAATAGAATAACGCCACACCTTGTAATCCGGCCATGCGGTGGAGTCCTGCCATGATAACTTCAGCTAGCCATTCATGGGCTGTCCAAGAGATCCCACTGACGGTGTGGGAAAAAATATCCTGGGTCAAAAGACTACCCTGGTCGAGCATGGTCATGCCGGCCTTGATATGCCAGAAGGTATCCCCATCCAGCAAGACTTTGCCGCCATCAAAAATAAACAAAGTGACGAAGATGATAAAACCGTACAGACCAGGAATATCCGGAAGAATTGGAAGTGAGCGTCGTTGAGGTGTCATGCGAAGATAGTTAGTCCATAGTTAAAAGAGCGATTATTTATCGGGTGGTACTGTGCAGGTGCTCAAGGTGCTCAAGGTTTTCTTGGGCTCTTACATAAAAGGATGGGTTGAGTTGCAAAGCCTTTTTGAAAGCTTTCCCGGCCTGCTGCCAATCCCCTCGCGTCATCAGAATGTAGCCGAGGTTGTTGTACGCAGCGGCCAGCCCAACTGTATTTTGAAATAGCTTGAGAGCTTCCTCAGTCTGCTTGTTGAGCAGGTAGGCTGCGGCCAGGTTGTTTGTTGTTCGCTTGTTGCCGGGGGCCAGGGCCAAGGCTCTATTAAAGGTTTTGACAGCTTCTGCGTGGCGACCCTGCAGCAGATAATTGAAACCGAGGTTATTGTGAGCGGCAGATGAATGGGGTTTTAAAGAAATAACTTTTTTGTAGAGAGGTTCAGCGTAGGTCAGTCTTTCCTGCCCAATATGGTCGTTAGTAATGGCCAGTTCAGTGAGAACCACGGGGTTCGCTGGGGATTCTACATAGGCCTTGGTCAACCACTCCAGGGAACGGGTCAAGTCTCCACGATCGCGGGCAATACTACCCATTAATAGCAATGCTGGTACATTGTGCTCATCATTTTTGAGGATGTTTTTCAGTAACTGAGCGGCTTCTTCAAGGTTGCCTTGGCGAATCAGCATTTTGCTCAGACCGATTGCTGCCACCGTTGATTGAGGTTTTTTGTCCAGCGCTTTTCTGTAATGCAAGATTGCCAATTGTTGGTTGTCGTTCTGTCGGTACGAGTTCGCTTTTAGGATCAGTTGGTCGTGGCTCAGGTTGGCTACTTTGTTGGAAGGATCTTTTTCGCTAGAGCTCTCTTGAATAGAGGGCATTGTGGTATGAGTGGTGCGCGTTGTGGATGCGCAGCCAGTCGCTAGTAAGGTCACCAGCATTAACAGGATAGCTGAGACGCAAGTAGAGCGGCCACTAGGCAATGGCAGAGATAGGCCCAATTGTTTTCTCCTTATAGATTGCTTCAACGCATTAGCATAAAAAGAGGTTCAGGTTAATGAATGTCAGCCACCCATAGCAGGGAACAGAACCTTGATGATTCTTATGACGCCTGGACCAATAAGTACTACAAAGATAGCTGGAAAGATGAAGCAAACCAACGGAAAAATGAGTTTGACGGTTGATTTTGCGGCAGTCTCTTCGGCAATTTGGCGTCGTTTAATGCGCATGGCATCTGAGTGTACGCGCAGGGCTTTGGCCAGGCTGGTGCCGAAGCGATTGGTTTGAACGAGTATAGTCATTAGGTTGTTAATCTCAGGAACACCAGTACGAAGTGACATGTTTTTAAAACAATCGCTGCGGGTTTTCCCTGCCCGCACTTCGAGGTTGGTCAGCGCAAATTCATCACTAAGGTCGCTACAGATAGGGCGAATCTCATCGCCAACCCGTTTAAAGGTCATGTCCAGCCCCAGACCGGCTTCAACGCAGATAACCATTAAGTCGAGGGCGTCGGGCAGGGCTCTGATTATACTGCGCTGACGGGAACGAATGACCAGGCCGATAATGCTATCGGGAAGCCCAAAGCCGATGACCAACAACAATAGCACGATCAGAACCCGAACCAGAGAAATCGTATGAAAAACAGTAATCGTGAGATAAATTGCGGGTAACACAATGGCTAACAATACTTTTGCAGCAAAGAAGTATTGGTATACATGTTTCGAACGGTATCCGGCCTGAATTAGGCGCAAGCGCGAACGCTTAGAAGTATCACCACTCTGAGGGGCGATCAATTCATGGATAGGCTGAGTCACCCTGGTGACAAACCCACTCTGATTTTCATCCAATAGTTTAGGCTTGGCCAGGCTGTTAGGATTGCCGTGAGGCACGAGTCGTTCGAGGCGTTCCTCGGTTGGATTTGGCCTCAGAAATAGAAAATAGATACCATAAACCGCCAATGCAACTGCGCAGAATACCAACAACATTAAACCAAAGTAGTTGAGGTTATCGACGATCCAGAAATAGTACGTCATTATCTGGTTCATATAGGCCCCTTAAATGTCAATGGTTACAATTCGTTTGATCAGATAAGCACCGATAAGTTGGCTGACAACTGCCCCTAACATCATCATTTTTCCCAAGTCCTCACTCCATAGCAGGGATAGGTAAGAATAGTTCACAAAGTAGATATACACGAACAGGAAGATCGGCAAACTGATAAGTACACCCGCGGAATATCGACCTTCGGCCGTCAGGGCTTTAACTGCACGGTCGAATTGGATGCGTTCGCGGATGAGGCGGCTGATGTTGTCGAGAATTTCCGCAATATTACCACCGGTTTCCCGTTGAATAAGGATCGAGATGGTAAAGAATCGCAGGTCGGTGCTTGGCACTCGGGCACAGAGGTTTTCAAAGGCTTCCTGAAAGGTGAGGCCGAGGTTTATTTCGTCTACCGCAGCGCCCATTTCCGATTTGATGGGGTCGTCCATTTCAGTAGCGATCATCTCCAGACCACTGGTCAGGGCATGGCCAGAGCGCAGGGCGCGGGCCAACAGGTCAAGGGCTTCGGGTAACTGCTCTTGAAAACGGTTGTAGTAATTCTTTTCGGCTACTTTAAGGGCAATAAAAGGCAAGGCCAGCAACAGCAGTCCCAGGCCGAAGGCTGCACTCGTTTGAGGCAGCAGTTTCAGGCCGAGCAGGGTACCGATGGCCGCAAGTGCCAGAGTGCCGATGATGAAAGTTGAGGCGTTCAATGGCAGCTTGGTTTTGATCAGCAATCGGTCCAGGGTGCTGACTCTCGGCATTTTAAGGGCCAGACTTTCAAAGGCTCCGACATCCCTGAGAACCCGTTCGCGGTATTTTTTTAATTTCTCCTGGCCATGTTTGCCCCCGGCAGAGATGTAATAGAGTCTCTTCTTAATCGCATGTTTTTCGGCAAATCGGCTCTCTGTCCAGGCCAGAAATATCATGCCGACCAGGGATACGGTAAAGAGGAAAACAGCGGCTAACAGCAATAAAGTCAATACATCCACGGTGCCTCCCGTCATTCAAAAGATTTGCCGGAAAAAAACAAATCTTCCGGCAGGTTGACGCCGGCAACCTCAAGCTTGTCGGCAAACTTGGGCCGAATACCGGTTGCCCGGAATTGACCCAGCACCTTGCCATTCGGATCGATACCTCTTTTTTCGAAAACAAAGATGTCCTGTAAGGTAATGATATCGCCTTCCATGCCTACTACCTCACTGATGGCGGTAACCTTGCGAGTACCATCGGTCAGGCGGGCGGTCTGAATGATTAGATCGAGGGCTGAAGAGACCATGAAGCGCATGGCATGCTCCGGCAGGTCGATGCCGGTCATGAGGATCATCGACTCGAGTCGGGTCAGGGAGTCCCTGGGTGTATTGGCGTGTATAGTCGTCAGGGAGCCTTCGTGGCCGGTATTCATGGCTTGCAGCATGTCGAAGGCTTCCTCACCGCGCACCTCACCGATGATAATCCGATCCGGCCGCATCCGCAGGCTGTTGCGGACCAGATCACGCTGACTCACAAGACCCGTTCCTTCAATGCTTTCTGGTCTGGTTTCGAGCCGAACGACATGCTCCTGCTGTAATTGCAATTCGGCCGAATCCTCGATGGTGACAATGCGCTCGTTGCCGGGAATAAACCCAGACAAGATGTTGAGCAGAGTGGTTTTACCCGCGCCGGTACCGCCAGAAATCATGATGTTAAGTTTGGCCTTTACGCAGGCAGCCATGAGTACCGCCACATCTGGAATCAGGGTCTTGAAGTTGATCAGGTCGTCCATCTTCAGAGGATCGACGGAAAAGCGGCGGATCGATAGAATCGGCCCGTCGAGGGATAAAGGAGGAATGACGGCGTTAACGCGGCTGCCATCAGCCAGGCGAGCATCGACCATCGGCGAAGATTCGTCGATACGACGTCCAACCCGTGAAATGATGCGGTCAATAATGTTCATCAGATGGGCATTATCGATAAATCGAGCATTGGTCTTTTCCAGAAGGCCTTTTCGCTCAACGTAGATATTTTTGTAAGTATTGACCAAGATGTCCGAAATGGTCGGATCTTTAAAAAACGGTTCGATTGGACCAAGGCCGGTAAGCTCATCGAGAATCTCATCGGTCAGGGCCTTTTTTTCCAGTTCGTTGAGAAGGGCTTTTTCCTCACTGAGGAAATAGTCGATGATCTTGATGATTTCTACGCGGACTTCATCGGCATCCATGCTCTCTAACGCCGAAAGGTTAGCTTCTTCAACAAAGCGATTATGGATTTTATGTTTAATGTCGTAGAAGAAGGCCACACGTTCACCGTTGACGGCTGACTGCTGGTCGGTCGCAGTAGCTGAGGATTTCTCCCTATCCCATAGATTCTTAAATGCCATAACAGACCTCCTAAATAGCGCGCCCGAAGGTTCCGCGGATTCCGCGGAACTTTTCATTTAAATTCTGTTTGGTCAAAGTTTCGGCGAAGCTTGACAGGTTTTTTGCCAAGGGGCAGCCAGGACTGAATTTCAGTAGGGGGACTCCCTTATTGATAGAAGAGATAACACTCTTGAAATCGTTCGGGAACAGCCAGGCTACACGTTTCTCCAGAGTTTTTTCCACCTCGGCCAAGGATAGCGTTCCACCTTTGATAAATCGGTTGGCAATGATTTCAACCTTATCCGAAGGCACTTGGTGTTTTTCGAGTAGTTCGCACAACCTGGCGGCGTTGCGAATGGCCGGTACCGACAGGTCGATGACGACAAAAATCTTCTCAGAAGCATCAAACGCTTCGAGAGAACCTTCGTTGATTTGCATAGACGTGCAGTCTATGACCAAGTGGTCGTAGAGTTTTTTCCCTAACTCGATGATTGCGGAGATATGTTCACCATTGATTTCCTGGCAATCGTTTGGGCTGGCAGGGGCGGCGAGAAAGTCAAGCTGGTTAAATGCCTTGGTCATTGCTGCCGACAGAAAAGAGGCGTCCATACGGTGAAAGTTTTTTACCAGATCGCTGATGGATGTCTCTGGCAATATGTCGAGCATGACCGAAGCATCCCCAGATTGCAGACTGAGGTCGAGCAGGGCAACGCTGGTCGCTTTTTTTTGCGACAATGAGTAGGCGGTGTTGACGGCGATTACCGAAGAGCCTAGCCCTCCTTTGCTGCTGATAAAGCTGTAGACCGAACCGCAGGCTATTTTGCCAGCGTTGGCTAGCTTCACGCGGATGTCCTCAACGGCGTTGTGAAGCACTTTGGTATCGATCGGTGTGACCAAGTACTCAGCAATGCCGATCTTCATCACCTCGATAATATGTTGTGGGCGCTGATCCGATGCGACGACAAAGTAAGCCGCCTCTGGAAAAGACTCGCGGAGCAGGGCCAGACGGGTACTTAACTGCTTACTATCCTGATTGTCGTCGATAAAAATAATCTGCTGGGCATCCTTGACCGCAAGAGCCCCCTTTTCGCCCATGGAGTCGAACCATTGAACGACCTCTACATTGGGGATGGCCCCAAGGGTCTTTATTAGGTCCGTGGCGAGATGGCTATCGGCCAATTCTACGGCTATGTTTAGTTTGTTGGCCATGTGAGTACCTTAAATAGCAATATTTAGATTCCTAATTTATAATATGAGCGATTGTCTAAAAGACCTAATCAACTAAAACTGGTATTTGTGCCAGAACACCATAATTGGTTCCTCCAGTTATTCCGGAAGGATCTATTTTTTCACAAGATGGTAGGAAAAAAATGCTCTTTTTTTGATACATGTCAGCATATTCCTGATCTGTTACGGGGCGACCTGTAACATTGGCTAAGTTAAAATGGTCGATGAATCTTTTCCAACAATCAAAGCCAGGGGTTGCTTCATTACAACTCCAGTCTTCCATTTCTCTAGGTACCTCATCGTAGCCAGTATCATTATCGCGCTGTATCCATACAACATTCACGTTGACCGCTCCAACTACTGTTGGACAATTACTAACATTATTAGATGGGCATTCGATAACGGGTAGAGTCATATTCCAAAATTGTTTTTTCTCTGTTTCACTCTCCCAACAGTCCTCGAAGTTACGAAAGGTAACATCTTGGACGCCACCCTGTGCACCGATTCCTTGACCATAATTTACTTGATAGGGGTTTCCATCACCGCAGATTAATGCATCCATCTCCGGCTTGCTTGCAGTTACGCAAGGTTGCGAAAAGTTTGTCCACCCCCCGGTGTTTGCTGAATCGGGGTCTTTGCCGCTATTGAGCATCCTGCCCATGTTGCAGTCGTAATTCCCATCGACATTTAAAATGGACTCTTCACATATCGCAATTGGTTGGTCAAGATTGGCAGGGAGTAGTGAACCTGCATAGCCAAGGTATGCTACGGCTTCAGCACCAACTTCAAAATTTTCATAGCCAAATATGCGAGCGAAAAAGGAAGCAGCAGGTGTGTCCCTTCGGTGGGTTTTAACCTTGATAGCATTTATATAATTGAGGTTTGCATCCAATTCTGCTTCTGTGTAGGAACCAATATCTATAGCAGTTAAAGAATTATTGGCAGTAAAGCTACGTGTGGCAAAACTCCAATGACCCCGTTGAACGTCACCAGTGTTTGCTCCAGCATTATAAATCACTTCGACTGGGGTTTGCTCACTAGCATTTTGAACTGAAGTATTGCCCGCTATGGTATTTGAAGACGGATCAACAGCAGTACCATCATCCAGATAGAGCTCCCGTGCTCCTGCTAATGCGCCACTATCGGCACCATTTTGTAACTCATTGCGAACGACATAAAGATGGTAGACATCCACTGCTAGTGCCACAATACTTATAAATGCCACCATCAATATAGCAATTAGGATAATTACTGCTCCTTTTTCATTATATCGACTACTTGAAAACTGGTTAGAAATGATCATGAAATTATCCCCTTTCTTAAACTACTCTACCCTCATTGTAGTTATCCCACTTAATTTAATTTTTCCAGGAATCCCTGGTATGAAAGAGGGGACAAGGAGAAAGTTATAATCAAAATCTACCCGTACAGTTATATATGCTCCTTGTGTTGTAGCAATATCACCATCGGTACTATTAGGGGCAATTGCGAGAGCTGTAGCACCAAATGTAACCAAGTTTAGATCACTGTTCGTTGGAAAGTCGCTGTAAAGTTGGCGTGTTATCGCGTCTTCAACGGCTGGACCTGGTACAATCCTGTTGCCATCGCTATCAACTTGATAAACAATCGCCCTTCGTGCTCCTTCACGGCTTGCGTTAGTAATCATAGCTTTGTTGTAAAATATAAATCCAAATTCTATGATGCCGAAGACAATGACCAACAGTATGGGCAGAACCAATGCAAATTCTACAACTGCTGTGCCTTGTTCAGATTTTAATTTCATTGTTCCATCTCCCGCTCATTGGTCGGGTCCCTATGTAATTCATCCAGTAGAACTTTTGAGCGGCCAACCGGTTCAATCCGTTAAGTTAAACTCGAAGACATTCTCCTCGGTGGGTGCGTCGGCAAATGTATCGGTGTAAACTTCCATGACGTTTTCAGCAGGCAGCCCTTCGAGAGTTTCCGGATTGTTAAACTCACCGGTGGTCTGATCTGCCACGTAACGATAGTCGGGGTAGGCTACCTGCATATCCCAGGTTTCTTGACTTTGTTGACCGAATTCACGATCGACGTAGTAAGCCTCTTCAAAGGAGGCGCAGCCCACCAGCAGTATTGAACTTGCCAGCAAAAGGATCATTGTTTTCATAGCTCGCTCCTTATCTCTATTCGGCCGTTACGGGTTCATGTCCAAACGATCCCTCGAGTCCGCCTTGTTCACTCTCTGTGACTTGTTGACTGAAAGAATGTACGCTCATGGCATCCATTTCGGTTGCTGATCGACGGCCTTCTAGGCGGCCCTCTAGGTAAAATTCATAACGGTTAGGGATCTGCATATTTTCACCCGGGTACTTAATGGTGCCTTCTTTGTTGGCCACGACCAGATGCGGTGTGACAGATATCAACAGGTCGGTTTTCTCTTGCTGGTAACTGGTGCTACGGAACAGGGGGCCGATGATTGGTATATCGCCCAACCCAGGTATTTTTGAGACACTTTCTCTTAATGAATCCTGAAGCAATCCGGCTAGAGCCAGGGTTTGCCCGTCGTATAGCTGGACCGTGCTTTCCAGCTTACGAGTAGTCAGGTTGGGTACTACATAACTGGAACCAACAATTCCAGATGGAATTGAGCTGCTAGAGGAAATGTCACTGACGCTGGGAGCAACGCGCAGGCTGATCTTTCCATTGCTGAGGACAACCGGGGTAAACCGCAGGGCTACACCGAATTCCTTGTACTCGATGGTGATGCCGTCTTCATCGGGAACCGGAATTGGAAATTCGCCACCAGCCAAGAAGCTGGCTTCCTGACCGCTCTGGGTGACCAAACGGGGTTCCGCGAGCAGCCTGGCCAGGCCTTCTTCTTCAAGAAAGCGCAGGGCGGTGGAAAAATCACCGATATCGATGAAGATGTTGGCCGGGTTATCCGCGAAGTCGGCGAAATTAAGGAGCAGGCTGCCAACTGTTCCGTCGGTTAAGGTGCCGCTATTTGTGGTATTAAGACCACCTATTCCACCTACACCGATATTATCACCAAGGGCTCCGTCCCAGCCAAGAGCGGCTCTTAGGTCGCGTCCAGAGGTGCGGGTGACTTCGGCAAATTTGACCTCGAGCAGGACCTGCTGGATGCCTCCGACGCTCATCAGGTTGGTGATGCCGTCCCCTGATTTGCCGGTATCTTCTTCGCTACGATCGCCTTCGGCCTTGGGGGGCAGGAAGGTGCGCGCCAGACGAAGTGCTTGTTCCATAACCTCGGGGCCAGAAACCGTGCCGGATAGAACAATGCCGGATTCGGATGAATGGACCTTGATGTCCTGATTGGGGTAGAGCTGATGCAGCTTTTGCTTAAGAGGAGTGACGTCGAGATTGACGTTGACGTCGATGATCGCGCGGACTTCCCGTTTATATTCATCCCATACCGTGATTCGCGAGTAACCAACCTTTTTCCCTAGATTGTAAACATTGATCAGGTCGGCTTTCAGTGGCCTTGCGCCGACGATCTCTTGATTA
>Ga0255424_1240_pt1 | contig 10552 bp, 10 predicted proteins | sample ANMaggSeSYBR02F3_FD_182670 | JGI IMG/M metagenome (GOLD analysis project Ga0255424, IMG submission 182670) | Sediment cell enrichment communities from methane seep in Santa Monica Basin, California, United Staets - ANME aggregate JGI... | ecosystem: Environmental > Aquatic > Marine > Cold seeps >... | reverse complement strand
ATGGAGTGTGGATACGCAAATAGTTTTTCGGTGCAAGGTGGCGGGGGTTGTGGCGTTTGACATTATTTTCATAACGTGATATAACCTTCTTAAAAAGGTATAAAATGCACTTTTCTGCAAGCTCCCTTAACTTTACTATGCTCCCCTACCAAGTAGGTGTTCAACCTCCTGTCACCAAACCCAATCCTGAATTTTTAACAGATATCGGTGAAGAAGGCATGCGTGCCCTGCTCGATAGATTTTATATGGGTCTTTTTGAAAGTCCCATTAAAGCACTTTTCCCAAAAGAGATAGAGGTAATGAAAAATGCGGGACAGACATCTGCAGACTTTTTCATACAGATCTGTGGAGGGACACCCTACTTTAACCAAAACCGTGGTGCTCCGCAAATGGGAAAAAGACATGCTCCCTTTGCCATCACTCCTGATGCAAGACTGCATTGGCTTATCTGCTTTGAAGAAGCACTTCAGCCTATCATAGATGAGAAAAAAAGCAGTGAAAAGAACATCCAAAGCTTTTGGGACTACATCAATGTATTTTCTATATGGATGATAAACGCCAGAGGGTAAAATTAGTCAAACCGCTTCACCCGTCTATGACAGTAAGGGGTTCCTCCCTTGCGGTCATAATAGTCTTGATGAGACTTCTCTGCTGAGTAAAAAGGTGTTTTATCCAGTATTTGTGTTGCTATCTTCAAGCCTTTGCTCTCTAGAATTTTGATGAGCTTATTTATTACGGCTCTCTCCTCTTTATTATTGACAAATACTGCAGAGAGGTATTGACTCCCGATATCTGGACCTTGCCCATCTGCTTGTGTGGGGTCATGTATCTCAAAAAAAGTTTTTGCGAGTTTTTCATAAGAGACTTTCGAAGGGTCATAGAGTACTTCTACTGTTTCCAAGTGACCTGTATTGGTTCGTACCACCTGATAATAGGTCGGATCTTTTACTGTTCCGCCCATAAAACCGGACGTCACCTCTTTTACCCCCTCAAGCTTTTCAAGATAATACTCCACACCCCAAAAACAGCCACCTGCGAAATATGCACTAGAGAGCTTAGATTTTTGCACTGCTTTCTTCTTGTCAAAATTAAGAGAAATAGAGTTGACACAATGACGTATATTTTTAGCTGTCATCCCTTCACCTTTAAATACATGTCCTAAGTGCGCACCGCAATTGGCACAGAGTATCTCGGTACGTCTTCCGTCTTTATCGGTTACTTCTTTGATCGCCCCGGGGATGGCATCATCAAAGCTCGGCCATCCACAATGACTGTCAAATTTGTCATCCGATCTGTAAAGAGGTGTATCACATACTTTACAAGTATAAACACCTTTCTCTTTGGTGTTCACATACTTACCGGAAAAAGCTCTTTCTGTTCCCTTGTCAACAATGACATGTTTTTCAAGAGGTGTTAGATTTTTCAATGTTGTTGTCCATGGCTTTAGTTCAGCAGAGAAACCAAATGTGATAAAGAGCAGAGACAAAGATAGTATAATTAATTTCATCGTTTTACCTTATTGTTTTTGGGAACTATACTTTAGTAGTGTGCAGTATTAATGTACTAATCCCGCATAATGGCATATTTTCCAGAGCCCAAAAAGACAATGGCTAAAGCGCTTAACAGATAAAATATCGGTACTTCAACAGCCCATGCTCCATGCGTACCAAGACTCAAAAGTGCTTTACTCTGTGTCAAATAGATCGCTACAGCCATATTGACAGCTATCACACCTGCCCATAATCGGCTCTTCCATCCCAGGAGCAAAAAGAGTGGTGCAAGTATCTCTCCTACATATACACCGTAAGCCAAAACTTCAGGTAATCCCTGCCCACTGACCAAACCTTTGATAAACCCTATACCATGCAACGCTTTATCGATGCCATGAAAGAGCATCAGTCCACCAACCATAAATCGTAAAATTAATTTTCCTATATTTTCTGTCATGTTTAACCTTTTATTGCAATCATAACATACATTTAGCACAGCACGTAAATAGCTAACTCAACTTTAATATATGATTTTTATTAATGTATTTTTTTTACCATGTTGCTGTATAAGGCTATAAAGTTTTTTAGCATTTTTTGGATGAAGTCGTACACAGCCATGTGATGCTCTTCGTCCCAATCTTCGTATAGAGTTGGTACCGTGTATAGCAAAGTTGCCTTTAAAGAAGATCGAGTGTGGCATGGGTGAATTATGATAACGTCTGGAATAGTGCATTTTTTCAAGAAATTGCGGCTGATAACTGCCAACGGGTGTAACATAACCTCTTCTTGCTGTAGAAACACGCCATTTATAAAGCAGGTTATCCCCTTTGAAAACTTGCATCTGTTGTTTAGAAAGGTCAATATGTGCAGTAAGCTGTCTGTTTTTACGCTTTTCTTCCGCTATTTTCTCTTCTTCTGCCTTTAAAAGTGCATCATGTTTTTTCTTTTCTGCTGCTAACCTTTCACGTTCTGCTTTCTCTTCTTTGATTCTCTGCTCTGCCTCTCGCTTTGCTTCAGCAAGTCTCTGTTGTTCTGCCTGAATTCTTTCTTTTTCTCTTTGAATCTTTTCTTTTTCCGCTTGGATCCTTTGCTTCTCAGCTTCAGCTTTTTCACGTTTAAGCTTCACCGCATAAAGGTCAGTGAGTATCTCTTGATCCTCACTATCGATATTTTCTAACAACGCAATGAACGGATTTTGTTCTTCACTTGCAAGGATCATAGAGGAATTCATGAGATATAGTATTAAAACAATAGATAGAAATTTAACTGCTTGCATAGATCAAAATACTCTCTTCTACTCATATTTCATACGTATTGCATGATGTAATAAAAAATAGTCTATCTAAAATATACTGAAAGATATAAAAAGAAAAAGAGTAAATACGTTGTTACTCAAACGGACACACTTACTACATTTAGTAATCAATAAGTATAATTTAATATTTAGTTCACATTTAGTTCACATTGATCTTTTACAATAAGAAATCTTAATAATTGGAGGGATATATGAAATATTCAAAAACACTAGGTTCGGTTGCACTTTCAACACTTTTACTCTTGGGAATAGCAGGTTGTAGTGACAATGATACTACAGTAGTAGAAAAACCAGTAGCAGAGGTGCCAGTAGCTCCCGTAGAGCCAGAAGTACCAACTATCTCACCTTATCAACGTGTAGCAGTGATCCCAGGAACATGGGATGATGTCAATGCAATTGCGACAAAAATTTCACAAATGGCTATCTACAGTAATGAAAGCGAAACACTGGGTTATCCTACTAACTGGGTAATTGCAGGAGCGAACCTTGGTGGTGGAGAAGCAGATGATGGTCTTGCTGATCTTCTTCCTATCCCTGCTATCGGAGGGAAAAGTCGTGTTATAGAGTTCTGTAATAAAGCCTATGCCACAGCAGCGATTGCAACAGGAAGATTCCATGGTTCTGCACTTCCATGTGAAGTCTCTGTTCACAGTGATGGTACAAATGTTTATGTTGATATGCTAGATGCAGAAGCAATCTTCAATATCTTCTTTACAGATGCACAAGATAAATCTACAGATGAAGAGAATGCCGAATTTGCAAAACTCGCTTCTGCTGTAAAAAGCGAGCTTCGCGGGATGATCAAATCTGGTTTAGAAGATGATGGCGGCCTTAGTGGTTCTGCTGCTGTTGCCTATACAGAATCAACATTGGCTATGGGTCCAAAATTTACACAAGAGTTCGTAGAGAATGAAATTTCATTACGTAATCCATATATTATTTACAAATATTCAGGAACGGGAACAGGTGCAGATGGTAGCTTTACCCTGGGTGATGCTGATACACTTGCACGTGAAATTATTGCAAAACTGGGAACTGATGCAGCAACTGCTGATACAAATGTACCTGGTGTATCAAAAGACTCATCTTGGAGATCAGGGAGACCAGAGCCAATCTCTATCCCAAGTGTTAAAGTTGTTGAGGCGTGTTCACCAAAATATGCAAAAAAAGCAACAGCATTAGGAAATGAGTACATCACTGCACTCCCATGTGAGATTACAGTATATGTTGATGAAACTGATCCAACGGGTCAAACACTGGCTATTAGTTTTCTAAACCCGAACTTTATGTTTGGAACTATGTTTGAAGGTGCTGTTAAAAATGCTTATGATGATGCTAAGCTTACTAAAGATGAAGTTATCGAATACAGTACACTGGCCGATGTCGTCTTTGGTGACTTACGTTTAATTGTTGATGCTGCTGTTCAAGAAAGCGCTCTGGGTCTAGCGATCCCCCATACACCTTAAGGATAAACTCTTTGATTCCGGACTTGTTTCGGAATCAAATACTACACTAATATATAATCCATTTTTCTCTTCTCTATCAAAAAATAGTAATCTTTGTTTTGAAATTTCTGTAATATAATATTGGATTAAACTCATATTTAAGACAGCGTATTATATAATGAAACCGTTTATACCTTATTTGAAAGTTAAACACACTGCAAAAAGCCAAACTGCCTGCGAGGGGAGGACGGAAAGCTATGGGTCTCACGTAGATCGCCAAGCCTGTTCAGAAATCATTATTTTATCGGTAAATTTCGAAAACCTCTGTACTATATGAATGTCATTTTTGAGGTTGTGATCTTATTATCTATGTGTTGTTCATAAAAAGATACGCCAATTTTAAGAACTATTGGACTTTGGCACAGAATATTAAGCAGTACTGCAAACAGTACGTATAAGGATTTGCTTGAAACCAAAACTCAGTGAACTTTTATCAGCCTCATTTGAGTTCGAGGATTACAGCCCTTTACATACAAAAGTTCTACTGCTCAATGCAATGCTTTTCATTACAGCAGTACTCACCCTTTTATTTACAGTGATCCATCTATTTATTACCAAATCATATGATCTTCTTTTCATAGACCTCTCCGTTTTTCTTTCTTTGTCATATACACTCTACATCTTACGGGTAAAGAATGATCATCAACGTGCTGCATACATTGGGAATGCTGTTTTATTTACTGCCATTCTTGCTATAACTCTCCTGCAACATGGTGAAAACTATACACTGATATGGACATTTTTCTTTGCCCCTTTTTCCATTGTCACACTTGGAGCATCACGTGGGCTTATCGTCTCTTTTACTTTTATGCTAATCGTCCTGGCAATTTCTTATACAGGTGTGGGAGAGTGGCAAGAAGGCACATGGAATACACAAAGTTATCTTAGGTTCCTTATTGCACACTTCCTAATGTTGTATGTCATTTTTGTTATTCAAAATAGTAATGAAAGAGCCAATGGTAAGTTAGACAGGATGCGTCGTTATGAGAAGAAGCAGCTAAAATTTTTTGAACAACTCTCTATCACAGATCCTCTAACGTCTCTGTATAACCGACGCTTCCTCAAAGAGATCTTTCCCAGACAATTCTTTTCGGCTAAACGCAATGACAAACTGTTTGCTTTTTTTATTCTTGACCTGGACTATTTTAAACAATATAACGACACGTATGGACATCAAAAAGGCGACTGGGCAATAGAACAGACTGCCAATATTTTAAAAGAACATCTCAGACGAAGTAGTGACTATTCTTTTCGTTTGGGTGGAGAAGAATTTGCTGCTATTCTCCTCGGAGATAATACTGATTGCATACACGAGAGGATCAATGCGATACTTCAGGCAGTATCAGATCTAAGAATAGAGCACAAAGGCAGTAATGTTAAATCTGTATTGACCTGCTCTATTGGTGCCTATATTCTGGAAGACGACTCCGAGTATGACCTCGAAGACTTCTATAGTCTCGCTGATGAAGCCCTGTACAGGGCAAAAGACAATGGACGAAATCAAGTTATCTATGCACATCAAAATATATAGTTAACTCACCTTTCTTTCTTTATATCGACAATTTCATTTTTTACCTATCTATATAACTCAATATTATGCTACTATATTTAATATAAAAGTGAAACCACTATAAAAGGATCAAAATATGGAATTAAAATATGTAGGTGCAAAACCAGCAGTTTCAGCTAGAGGGGTCACATTTGACCAAACTAAACCAGACAGATATACCTTTTTGAATGCTGCAGTTGAACTTTTGGAAGCATTGAGTTTCGAGCCGACAGAGGACAAAAAGATATATCTCTACAATGTCAGTGGGAAAGAGCGTAGCGGCAGTGAATTGATCGAGATGCTTAAAAAACATTGTGCCAATCCCCAAGAAGCTTTTGATTCTCTTCAGGAAAAAACAAATGCATTGATCGAAAAATATACAAACAGAGTGAAAGAGAATGATACGCTCTCTGCAGATGAGCGCAGGGCATGGCTTGGTAATATTGAGATCATGCGTGACTATTATTTACAGTATGTTACGAACGAGAGTGCTTATCATTGTGCACTTAATGCACTGGCAGACAAGATACATAAATCACATATAGAAGAGGTGACATTCCCACTGGGTAGAAACCACGGTCTTGTACTGAGTCATTTGGTTCACGTGTTAAGAGATCATAAACCTCCTTATGATGTCACCTTAAGTGTTGAGAAGAAAGATAGTGAGACCGTAGGTAAACTGGATATGAACCGACCTAAAGCTTTAGATATATAAAACAAGAAGGATAAATATGTTAGATGGTGTATGGAATTTTTTAAGTGAGTTTACAGAGTTTTTTTTGAGTGCTCTTTTCCTGGCTCTAATAGCGTTGTATATTTATGACCGTTTTGTTCAGAGAAGGCATCAGTTACTCATTAATTACCCGATAATCGGTCGTTTTCGTTATCTTTTTGAAGCAGCTCGTGAACCGCTTCGTCAATATTTTGCAGAAGAGACCTTTTATGAATCAAGAGATAAGATCGATTGGGTTTATACGGCTGCCAAAGATAAACCAAACTATAAATCTTTTTCCGTTGCTCAGCCATTTTCCGGTTCTCGCTTCATTGTAAAACACTCTGTGAATGTCAAAAATGAAGATGAAGTATCAGATGATTTTTCTGTGACCTTTGGGGAGAAGAGAGAGATCCCTTTCGTAGCAAAGAGTCCTATAGTCCGTTCTGCCATGAGTGATGGTTCTTTGAGCCCGGAAGCAATACGCGCATTTTCTATTGGAGCTTCCCTCAGTGATTTCCCAGTCAACACAGGAGAGGGTGGTTTAACCTCAAATCATCTCTATACACTGCAACCTGATCTTGAAAACTCTGAATATCTTGATATTATACCGGGTACGCCTTTTGCTGAATTTGTGTTCAATCTAACAGAGAAACTTGTCAATCGGACATACGCGATCAAGGCGTATAGAAAAGTTTTGCTCCATTCAAAAACAGAAAATACCTATATTTATGATAAAAAGACACATGTGCTTTTCCGTGTCAAATGGGATGCCCCTCTGGATGCATTTCCCAAAGAGGTGCCAGAGTCGATTCCTGATATTGTTTTTCAAATGAGTTCAGGTCTTTATGGTGTCCGGGATGAAGAGGGAAAGTTTGATGAGCAGCGTTATGAAAAAGTGATGCGTTTTTGTCGTATAACGGAGATCAAGATCGCACAGGGTGCCAAGCAGACCGGAGGAAAACTGGCCGGATCAAAAGTAAGTGCGGATATCGCGTATTATCGTGGTGTTGAGGAGGGTAAAGACCTCTTCTCGCCTAACCGTTTCCCTTATGCTGATACCACAGTTCATCTTCTTGATTTTGTTGGAAAACTCCAAGAGATCTCCAAAAAACCTGTAGGGATGAAGATCGTTATCTCCGATGCAAATGTAGTTGATGAGGTTGTTGCCGCAGCAGCAAAACGGAAAGAAGCCGGTCTTCCGCTTCCTGACTTCCTATCAGTAGACAGTGGAGAAGGGGGATCTGCGACTGCACCTCTTGAGTTGATGGAGTCTGTAGGTCTCACTACCAGAAATGCACTCTATGTTCTAGATACAACACTGCGAAAATATGGGCTTCGTGAAGATATCAAGATTATTGCATCCGGTAAGATCCTCACACCTGATGATGTGATCATCACGATGTCTATGGGAGCTGATGCAGTAGGTATTGCACGTGGATTTATGATGAGTGGCGGATGTATCAGGGCAAGACTCTGCTCAGGCTATGGAAGCCATCAATGTCCTGTAGGGCTTGCAACACAAGATCCAAAAAAACGTGCCTCTTATATTGTCGTTAGAAAAGGACATGAAATTGCAAATTATCATACAAATCTCTTAAAAGGGATGAAGACTATGCTGGCGATCATGGGCTTTGATCATATCAGCCAACTGAGCAAAAAGAATCTAACATACAAAAATACCAGTGGTGAGATCTATTTCGATATCGATAAGTATTTTAAGAAGAAATTGCATCTGTAATGGCATAATGCTTGGGCTTAATTCTAGAATAGGAATATTTTAGATAAACTCTAATTCTATAAAAAAGGGATTAAGGGATTATTCTAATGGCAACTTCACAAAAATATATATACTCTATTATACTCTCTGTTTCTATACTGTTACTACCCGGTTGCGGTGAAGAAAAAAAGGCAACAGCACCAAAAGCTCCACCACCGCTCAATGTAGAAACAGTAACAGTTGAAAAGAAGAAGTTTCCACTTTGGATGCAATATACCGGTATGACAAAAGCGATCAGCAGTCAGGAAATCCGGGCACGTGCTTCCGGTCGGTTGGAGAAGAGATATTTTGAAGATGGTGCAACTGTGAATAAAGGGGATAAACTTTTTTTGATCGAACAGTCCCAGTACCAAAGCAATCTGAATGCAGCAAAATCCAGAAAAGAGAAAGATGAAGCTGCACTTGCATTGTCAAAAGCAGATGTGAAGCGTTATGAACCACTTGTTAAAGAGGGACTTGCACCACGTGCTACCCTGGAACAGCACGAAGCAAAACGTGATTCACTGATCGCAGCGATCGCAGCAGATGATGCCGATATCCAAAATGCGGAACTGGAGTTAAGCTATACACTCATTACAGCACCGATATCAGGTCAGGTAAGTGCCCGTCTTGTAGATGTGGGTAACCTGGTAGGCTATGGAGAGTCAACCCTGCTTACAACGATCGTACAGACAGATAAGATCTATACCTATTTCAGCCCTTCTGAAAAAGATGTGCAAAGACTGTACAAGTTCCGTTCACGTGAAGTCTTGCCGGCTTTCATCGAAGTACGTGGTCAGGGTGAAGATATCTTTAAACGCAAACGCCTTGATGGATTTATTGACTTTTCAAATAATACCGTAGATCCCTTGACATCAACTGTCTCCATGCGTGCAACCATAGAGAACAAAGAGAAATCTGTCTATCCCGGAACTTTTGTCTATATCAATGTTTTTGTAACCGATCAGATCGATTTCATTATGGTACCGCCACAAGCTATTTTTGAAGATCAGTTAGGCAAATTTGTCTATACGGTTGATGCAAATAATACGGCCAAAAGAACCGATATTAAAACAAATCTTTCAACACGCTATTACACCAGTATATCCAGTGGTTTGAAAGATAAAGACAAGGTGGTGATCTCCGGACTTATGAAGGTCAAGCCAGGCCGTCTTCTTGAAACGAAAGATATAACTGATACAAAAGGTGTCACCGCAGTTATGAAAGAGCTGAAGCTGATACCAGAAGAGGTACAGAAGTAAATGTTTTCCTTAACCTTTATCAAAAGACCTATCCTTGCAATGGTCATCTCTTTGCTGATCATTGTTGGTGGGTTGGTCTCTCTGTCCGTACTTCCAATCCAGGAATTTCCTGACGTTATACCACCGACAGTCATTGTCTCGGCTGATTATAAAGGTGCAAATGCCTATACGGTTGAAGATTCTGTTACCAGACCTCTGGAGCAGAAGATCAATGGTGTACAAGGTTCCATCTATACAGAATCATCAAGTACCTCTACAGGAGAGTCCAAAGTCACTGTCTATTTTGAACCTGGATATAACCTTGATATCGCTGCGGTAGATGTTCAAAACAAGGTTTCTACGGCAACGCCTGGACTTCCCGCAGAAGTGAAACAGTCAGGTGTTGTCGTTGATAAGAAGAGTCCTTCAGCGGTTTGTTTTGTAACGATCACAGGGGATGAACGCTATGATGACATTTTTTTAAGTAATTATGTCACCATCAATGTACTCGATGAGATAAGACGTATTCCCGGTGTCGGTAAAGCAGAAAATATGGGTGAGAAGAAGTACTCCATGCGTATTTGGCTTGATCCAAACAAGCTAAAAGCACTGGATCTAACCCCTCATGATATTATTGATGCGATCAAATCACAGAATAAACAGGCAGCAGTTGGGAAGATCGGGGCAACGCCTACCTATAAGGATCAGCAGAGTGAATATGTACTGACTGCCCAGGGACAACTGATACAGCCTGAAGAGTTTGGAGAGATCGTCATTAAATATAAAAAAGATGGCTCTTTGGTTTATCTGCGTGATGCAGCACGTATCGAATTGGGTTCTGAAACTTATGACTGGAATGCCATCTTAAACAAAAAACCGGCGGGTATCATCGGAATTTATCAACTTGCAGGCTCTAATGCTCTGGAGATCAGAAAGGAAGTAGGGAAAGTGATGGAACGGGTTGCAAGTCGTTTTCCTGAG
>Ga0255424_1236_pt1 | contig 10682 bp, 9 predicted proteins | sample ANMaggSeSYBR02F3_FD_182670 | JGI IMG/M metagenome (GOLD analysis project Ga0255424, IMG submission 182670) | Sediment cell enrichment communities from methane seep in Santa Monica Basin, California, United Staets - ANME aggregate JGI... | ecosystem: Environmental > Aquatic > Marine > Cold seeps >... | reverse complement strand
GCCCACCCATTACTTTTTCAATCTCTTCAGGTTTGTCATGCATTCCAAAACGGTCGATGATGGTTTTTGAAGCCTCATTTTTCCCTATCACTTCAACTTTTTTACCCATTTTTCGAAGCTTGATCACTGATTTATCAAGTGCATAAACAGCTGTAATATCCCAGAAATGTGCATGACTTACATCTATGATCATATTTTTAACCTCTTCCTTATAGTCAAACGCATTAGTTAAGCGGTCTGCTGAATTAAAGAATATTTGTCCTGTGAATTTGTAAGAACGGGTATCACTCTCTTCATCGTATGATGTATCCCAGTACATAAAGTGACTGATCTTATTTGCAAAGAAAAGTGATGCTAGGAGTACCCCAGTAAATACACCCAAAGCAAGGTTGTGAGTCCATACGACGACAATAACCGTAGAGAGCATTACAATATTGGTAGAAAGAGGCAATGTTCTTAACCCACCTATAGATTCCCAGTTGAATGTCCCGATGGAAACCATGATCATCACTGCAACCAGTGCCGCCATAGGTATGATCTTGATCCAATCACTCATAAAGACGACCATAATAAGAAGTAGTAGACCTGCTACAAGGGTAGAGAGACGACCGCGACCGCCTGATTTGATATTGATCACTGATTGTCCGATCATAGCACAACCTGCCATTCCTCCTATACATCCTGAAGCAATATTGGCAACACCTTGCCCTTTAGCCTCACGATTTTTGTCACTATCTGTATCGGTCATATCATCTACAATAGTTGCTGTCATAAGCGATTCGAGTAGTCCCACAGCTGCTAATGCCGCAGAGTAAGGGAAAATAATCGCCAAGGTCTCAAAATTAAGAGGTACATCTGGCCATAAAAAGATCGGTAATGTATCAGGTAATTGACCCATATCACCAACTGTTCGTACATCTATTCCCATCACTAAAACGATCGCAGTTAGAACAAGGATCGTCACTAGAGGTGAGGGGATAAGTGTTCCTATCTTAGGAACATAAGGAAAGAGATAAATAATCGCTAAACCAGCTGTTGTCAGGGCATAAACATGCCATGTAACGTTGGTAAGTTCAGGCAACTGTGCCATAAAGATCAATATCGCAAGCGCATTCACAAATCCTATGATTACCGTACGAGAGACAAAGCTCATCAGGCTTCCCAACTTTAAATACCCCGCAAGAATCTGCAATACCCCTGTCAAGATCGTTGCTGCGAGCAAATACTGCAACCCGTGATCTTTTACCAGTGTCACCATAAGTAAAGCCATTGCACCTGTAGCTGCAGAGATCATACCTGCACGACCTCCGATAAATGCAATAACGACTGCAATACAAAATGAAGCATAAAGTCCCATTTTAGGATCAACTCCAGCAATGATCGAAAACGCGATCGCTTCAGGGATAAGGGCAAGAGCAACGACAATACCCGCAAGTATATCACCACGGATATTACCGAACCACTCCTCTTTTTTTGACATTAACAACATATATAGCTCCTTACATCAGTAAATAATTTTGGAATTTTACCATAATAATTTATGGATGAGATTTGTTTAAAGAGGGATACCTATGTGGATACCAACAGTATAATGTTCAGCTTCACTTGTCTTGGAATAGCCAATTACTGGACCAATATGATAGTTTTCTGAAACATCAAAAGTATAAGCAGCTTCCAAGTGTGTAGCATACTCTCTTTCCCATCCATGACCTTCATGGTTTGCCCATTCAAATCCTGGGGAAACAGAAAGTATAAGATCTTCCCAAGGATGTGCAGCCAATGTTACCATAGCACCATAATGCTTTTCATCAGTTATTATCATCTCGGCACCAAAACCTACTGAAAAGTATTTTTGAATGCCATCACTTTCTAATCTTTTTAAAAGATGTAAATGTATATTGCCACCTTCTTCATCTTCTGTTTTCAGATTTGCATAGCCAAATGAAACACCAAGTTCCCATTCGTGCATCTCATGATCATGATGCTCCTCTTCTGCTAATGCCAGTCCATTTAAACCTATGGTGGTAACTGTTAGTATCTTTATGATTGTTTTTATCTTTTTATGCATTTTGACCTTACTTATTTTAGAAACGAATTATAGTCTAATTTCCTGAACTCTTAAGTACCATCACTGAAGCGGTCAATCCAAATCTTAACTTCACATTTTCAGGAAGTTTGTCCAGTTTAATACGCACAGGAATTCTCTGTGCCAAACGGATCCACTGGAATACAGGCTTTACAGAGGGAAGCAGGTTATTACCAGGATTACCATCAGAGTGGGCGATTCCCCATGCAATGGACTCTACTTTTCCACTCAGAGGTGTATCCGGATATGCAAGAAGTGTCACCATAGCTGTGTCTCCTACACTTACTTCAGGGATGGCATCTTCACGGAAGAAACCAAAAACCCAGTACGAGTTTTCATCTACCAGCGCAAGGATGGCTTTGTTTGCTGTTGCCTGTGATCCTATTTGGAAATTGATGTTAGAGACATAGCCATCTACCTCTGCATAGACCTTTGTGTAGGTGAGATTGAGTTTGGCAGTTGCAAGTGATTCTCTGGAGGCATCTATATCAGCTAGAGATTTATAATAGTTGGTTTCATTTCTAACTACATCTTTTTGTGAAACGGCACCTTTGTCTTTGGCATAGATGCTCTGAACACGTTCATGCTCTATCTTTGCTCCTCTGGAAGCTTCCAAGCTTCTTTGCAGTCTTGCTTCCGCCTGATCTACTTTTACTTGATATTGTGAAGGATCGATCTCAAAAAGAAGATCACCTGTTTTGACTTTTTGATTGTCTATAACATGGATCTTGATGATCATACCTTTGACACGTGGTGTTACCTGAATTACCTGTGTCCGCACCTGCCCATCTCTAGTCCATGGATTTTCTATATATGCTCTGTATTTATCATATCCAAAAAAGAGTGCTGCTCCTATGATAGAGAGCGTTACTGATAATTTAATCAGTATTTTAATTAATCCAAAAATTTTCTTCATTCTTAACCTTTAAAATTTAATCCAAAAAGTATCGATCAGCACCATATAGAGTGTCATAATAGCGATAAAAACATAGGGAGGTGCATAGATATACCGAGCAAGTTTTAATTTATTCAACAGTATTGCCGTGACCACAGATGCTAAAAAAGCCAATAATATCACCAACAACAGTGGAGAGAAGTAAACATCACCCGCTGAGAGTTCATGTGGCATCATTGCATCTCCTTAGGGAGTCGTGTCATTTCAGGATCCAGATAGTGATCCCAGTCTGTACGCCCCTTCATCTTCTCTGCTGTCTCAACAGAGAGATAAGCTTTCCCTTGACTCATCTGCCATCCACCTCCCAGTGCTTTATAAAGGGCAATGACATTCGTAGCAAGATTTCCTTTGATCTGGGCATATTGATCCTGCTGTCTGGTTAGTGTCTCAACGGTGCTGAGAAGACGCTGATAGCTCACCAATCCATCGTTGTACTGTATCATCGAAAGATTGAATGCGCGTGCTGTAGCACTGACTGATTTTTTATTCTCTTTTTGCTGTTCTTTGGTAAACCTATAGCCATTGAGAGCATTGGAGACTTCACTTACTGCAGAGAGTACTTTTTTATTATAATTTACAAGACTCTCTTCAAAGGCAGCATCACGCAAGCGAATCTGATTCTTGATACGACCATACTGGAAGATATTCCATGAGAATGCAGGACCGACACTTACACCGATGGCATCACCTGCAGAGATCCAGGATCCAGAAGCACTGTTTGAATTAATACCGATATTTCCAAAGAGAGAGAAACTCGGATAGAGTTCTGCTACAGTAGCACCTATGAGAGCATTATTTGATTGGGCAACATACTCTGCAACTTTTATATCGGGACGTCTGGTAAGAAGTTCTGCATCGATCTTATGGTATGCATTAAATTGTGCTTTAGGGATGATAGAAATATTCAATGTATTTCGATCACCTTCTTTAACCTGTATCGTTCCCTTTGAGCTACTGAGGTATTGGTTCACGCTGTCTTTATGTTTGTTACTGTATTTAAGTATACTGTTTACCTGCTCAGGATTGACCCCCATTAAAACTGCAATGGCATTACGAGCCTTGACCTTAGAGAGTTCAAATACAGGCAGTGTCGAACGGGTTGCATAGAGTTGAGAGCGTGCCTGTTGCATGTCAAGTTCCGAGACATTCCCGGAATTGAACTGGACTTCAGTCATCTGAGCTACACGCTCCTGTATCGTAATGTTACGTAGAGCATAAGCCATACGCTCTTCTGCTGTACGGTAGTTGATATAGTTACGTGCCACTTCTGCGATCACTGATACCATAATATCATTATATGAAGCAACGGTTGCATAGAGGTTTGCTTGGGAAGACTCTATGCCTCTTGCATATTTACCCCAGATATCCATCTCCCAACCCATATCAAAATTCACACCGGCTGTTCCAAAACTTGTATCATTAGCTCTTGAAGCAGAAGCAGCTCCCGAGAGTGTCTGTACCTGTGGAAAAGCCAATCCTTCACTGATACCTAATGCTGCTCTAGCCTGTACAATACGAAGACCGGCACTTTTAATGTCAAGGTTTTGAGCATAGGTTTTATTGACCAGTGTATTGAGTGTAGGGTCATTAAAGGTTTGCCACCACTTCTCTATGGTGCTGTCGCTTTTCTTCTCCCCATGTTTTTTCCACTTGGCAGGAATTGGAGGATTGCCAATGCCTGTGAAATCAGGACCAAGCTTTGCACATCCGCTTAGCATCAATATCGTCAGAACAGAAAGCCCTAATCTAGGTACTCTTTTCATTATAGTCATCTCCATTAAAACCTACTTCTTTCCAGTACTTTAAAATCAATCTTTTCCATCATGTTTTGACAAGAGAAAAATGCAAGCCAGACATTTCTGCGCAGAGAGATACTTTCATAAAATTCACTTATGATCTCTTCACTATAGGCTTCAAAGTCAATATCGTATAATAACTGAGCTAAACTCTCTTCTACCTTTTCTATGGTTTTTTTCTCATCTTTCCAAAAAGGAGTAATATCTTTTACCTCTTTGCCCAACGCATACTCATTTAAGAGGTCAGACAAAGAGGGGAGGCTATAAGTTTTTACCAGTTGTTTAATAAGAGGATTGCCTTTCATCGCTAAGTCTTGATGGTATAAGAGTCTTAACATATAGGTAAATTTCTCACACTCTTTGGTGAAACCCATCAATACGTTTTTTTCAATAGTATCAAAATAACCTACATCAATTTTACTTGCCCAAAGCTGCATTTTTTTTACTGTGATCATAAGATGAACATCACTGTATCTTGCTCTGATCTTCAGTAATAATGAATTTTTTCCTTCATCGTGCTTACGGCCTCTCTCCAGCAAAATATGCGAAAGTCTGAAAAAACGCTTTTTCATGGTTAAAAAAAGATGTTCAGGCTTTGTAGAGAAGGGTATATAGTAAAAGAACTGGAGGAAAAAGAGAAAGAGATAAAATACCAACAGAAGAAGGAGAAAAAAACTAGAATCATAATACATTTCATTACTGATCATCATTAAGACCATACCCAGTGCAAAGAATATACTCATTTTTGGATTGATAAGATGAAAAGAGATGAAAGTATAGCCAAAGATAAACAGTCCCAATTCCCATCCATAATGCAAACTAGGCAGTACAAATACATACATCAGTGTCGAAAAGATAAAAGAGAGCGTAAAAATAATAATAAGCATCGATGGCTTAAGCGGGGAAAAAGTGGTCATGACACTTAACCCTGTTGCCGCTACAACTACGAGAAATCCTCCGGGAGGATTCATCGTGATCCAAAATATGGTTGCTGTCCAAAAAATGATAAAAGTAACAAGAGCACCTTTTAAATGCTCTATGTCTCCCCAAAGAAAATGTCTGTTTTTAGGTATCTCTTCAAGTTCGAAAAAGGTAGGAAGCGGGCTATTCAGACTGTTTAATTTTTTTGCCAGAGTCCGCAGCTCTTCATGCAGTTTTTTCATATCTTGAATCGTAGTAAGTAAAGAGGCATGCTCAAGATGGGTCAATGTTCCGGTCATCCTGCGCTGATACTCAGGTATAACAGGTTCAGGTATTTTGATCTCTTCTTTCTTTTCCCAAACTTTGGAAATATCCTGCATGAGTAAAGATATTTCATTTTCCAACTGCAGGTAATTTTTGACATAAAGAGGAAAGTCATCTGCATATTTTTCTTTATCATGGTTGGCAAGAAGGATTAAAAATTCATTGATATTTTTATAGTTATGGATCATACTGTGCCACTGCCGCATATCCATAGAAGAGATACTGACATCCATGGTCGCAGATGTTAAAAGCTGTTCATGCTTTAATAAGCTTGTAAGAAGCTCTACACGTTCCTCTTTTTTTTCATCCCGTTTGAGAAAAAGATCAAACTGCAGTGAAGAGAGTGCCGCAGCATTCTTTTCACTATCGTCTTTCATGTTAACCGGCCACAGAAAAACACCTACAATCGTATATACAGTGACCCCAAATGTAGTCATAAATGTTCTGTCGATCCCGTAGATGAAAACATCATCCACTTCACCATTTTTAAAAACCAGTAACATGGTCATGGCCGTCAGCATAAAGATACTGTTATCGCCTTTGTAGGCACGCAGCACATAAAGTACTGTAGTTACCGTGACTGAAAGAGTGATAAGATAGAGCATCCTCTCTTGCGGGAATAGAGCGATAAGCGTCATACCTATAATAGCACCAGCAAGTGTACCCAAAAGACGCATAGCACCTTTCATGACAGACTCATTTACTGAACCCATCGCTGCAATGATCATCACTGTGATCGCTGCGACATGTGCTTGTTCCCACCCCTGTGAGAAGGGGATCAGATATGCCAGTACAATACTCAATGAGACTTTTATAGAGAACTTGAGTTTATCAGAGAGTGAAAAGAAGAGCAGGCGGGAGATAGACTCCCCTAAGGTGCGATTCTTTTTGGCTGCTGTATGCAACTATTTTCCTTGCTTTTCATCTTGTATGGCTGCAAGACGTAAAGAGATTAGACTTGAGACAATGATCGCCATGTAGAACACACCAATGATCGCTTCCATATAGACAAAGAATTCTGCAACATGGTTGGTTGGAAGGACATCTCCATAACCCAATGTCGTCAGTGTGACAAAGCTGTAGTAGGCTACACGAGAAAACCCTTGTTGCCAATTTACTGCCTCAATACCAGAAAAAGCTGAAGGATCCATAGCTAAAAGCAATAGGTATATCATAGTCCAGATCAGACCTAAAAGAAGATAAAGAGTCAATGAGCCGATGATCTTGTTTGTATCTATATCTCCAACAAAAAGTACTTGCTTGTATGCAGTGGCAAAAGAACCTATGAAAAAAATAAGTAATGTAATAAGTGTAAAATAGACGTAAAATTGATGAGGAAAAAATTTACCTAATCCTGTCAATAGGATAAAAAAAGTGATCAACGTATAGACTGTCCACTTCCATGTTCTTTCTATTTTTAAACTTCTGAGACTTACAGCAAGCATCAGTATGGTTACTGCTGAAAAGATGTCTTCACCCAAACCACCTGGAAACTCTACTACTACTGCCGCAGAAAAGAGAAAGATGATCAGAGAAAAGAAGAGATAGACAAAATTATTTTGATTGGTCAATTGTTTCATTTGTTTTCCGTATATAAAATTAAGCTTCTTCAGCTTTTACTTTTTCTTCTGTTGCGCCCATCCAGAAGCCAAAAAGAGTATACGCCAAAGCAAAGATCACTGCACCTACAAAAAGTCCTATCATACCCATTAACATCATTCCTCCAATGGCACCGATCAAAATGACTAACATTGGAACATCAACACCTCTACCCATAAGCATAGGCTTCAATACTCCATCACTTGCTCCAACGATAATCATATACACAGCAAATATTGCTTCAGCTGCACCGCTCCCTTGAGAAAATACATAAGCGATAACCGGACCGATGATCAATAGAGCAGGTATTTGAATAATAGTCAAAAACATAATAATAACAGCCCAAAGTCCTGCAAGAGGTACACCCATTAAGCCCATACCGATAAGTGCTAATGTTGCTTGTATGATCGCAACACCCAGTACACCATTTACAACAGACCGTACAGTAAGCGCAGAGAGTTGTGCCCACTCATTGCCTTTTTCTCCCAGTAGACGACGTGATATATTTTTATAAAACTGTACAGCACCTTCACTGCCTATAAGAAATGCTGCTGCAATGATCATAGAACCTACAAACATGAGGATGGTACTAAGCCCAGATCCTAATGCAGAAAATATCGATCCCGCCATCTTTTTAATTTCATCTTTAAAAGGTGCTAAAGTTTCTTTGAGGTTTTTTGATGCTGCATCCCAAAGTGCATAGGATTTTTCACCGATAACCGGCCACTCTTTTACTGCTTCTGTTGGTGAAGGCACAGTAATATTTCCCTCCTTCATTGCATGTACGATCTTCTGAGAAGAGTCGATCATATTTCCTGAAAGCGTATATGTAGGGATCAATAATGCTGCAACGACAGCAACAGTAAGTGCGATAATGATCTTTTTACGACTACCAAAACGTTTTTCCAAACTATCTATAAGAGGGGAAAGTGCCACTGCTATGATCACACCCCAAATGACTATCGCCATAAAAGGTTTAGCGATCAAATACGAGAAGTAAACCACCATAGCTACAAGACCAATTTTAATAGCGATCTCTATCGCAAGATTTACCTTCTCTTCTCTTTGTGTAGTATCATTCATAGATATTCCTTATTAATGTATTAGTTGATGAAATTTTATCATAAATTTTTTACCTTGTCTATCCCAAAAACATAATAAAAACTACTACTTTATATGATTTAAAAATAAATTTTAAAAAAGTATTATAACATAGGTTGATATTAAAATAAAACATTATAAAAATTCTCATTCACTATGATTTTATGCTATAATAAAATCATAGTAAGTAGCTCTAAAAACCTTAAATTAAAAGAGTGGAGGTAAACATTATGAAAAAATTACATTTAACGATCGCTTTAGTAGCAGGTGCAAGTATGGTTCTTATGACAGGATGTGCGAATAAAACACAAAGTGGTGCAGCAATCGGTGCCGGAACTGGTGCAGTGCTGGGTCAAGTTATTGGTGGTAATACTGCTTCGACTCTTGCAGGTGCAGCGATAGGTGGTCTTGCAGGTGGTGCCATTGGTCACAATGAACAGAAAAAAGATGAAGCCAGAAGAGGCTACTAGAGAGAAATAATTCGATCTCTGAGATCAAGGTGGGTTTTGTTGACCCACCAAATTACTTTACTGGGTATCTCTAAGTGCCTGTTCCCTTAACTTATCTTTCTTACTTTTCCTTTTACCTTTCACAGGCGCTTTCCCTTTCTCTTTTATAGGAGCATCACCCTTAAGCTCAAATCCTTTTATCTGTTCTCTTTCAAGTTTAATGTCACTACGTTTTTCTATAAGTCTAAAATGATCTTGTTCTTCATGTCCTATGAATGTCACAGCCAAGCCAGACTTGCCGGCTCTTCCTGTTCGTCCTATGCGGTGGATGTAGTCAGCCGGAGAACGTGGTAAGTCATAGTTGACGACACAAGAGATATCATCTATGTCCAAGCCGCGTGATACCAGATCTGTTGCAAACAAGATCTGTATTTTCTTGGCTTTGAACTGCTCTAACGTATAGTTACGGTCTTCTTGCATTAAGTCACCATGAAAAGACTCTGCCAAATAACCACGTTTTCTAAACTTCTCTGCTATATTGTCTGTGGCTCTTTTGTTCGCCATAAATACCAGTATGCTTTTCCACTTTTCTTTCTTCATCAAGTGCCTAAGTAGTGGTCCTCTGTTTTCAGGATTTACTTCTATGACCCTTTGGACTATTTTTTCAACGACAGGCGCTTCATTTTCAAAGCTCACTTCCACTGGGTTTTGTGTGATCTTTGAAGCTATATCAAGCATTTTTTGAGGGTAAGTTGCAGAAAAGAGAAGGTTTTGACGTTGAGAAGGTATGGCTTCCAATACAAGGTCAAGTTCTTCTGCAAATCCAAGGTTAAGCATTTTGTCTGCTTCATCAAGTACAAAATATTCTAATTTAGAAAGATTCATCTGCTTCTTAGAAAGTACATCCAAAAGACGACCGGAAGTAGCCACAACAATATCACACCCTTGCTGTATGGCATAAAGCTGATCACCGATGCTTTCTCCACCGATGATAGACACTACCTTTGGCTTACGCGCTAAACAGTTCCCAAAAGTAGAAAAGTACTCTGCTACTTGAAGCGTAAGTTCACGAGTAGGGGTCAATATTAAAACCTTTATCTTTGCCTTTCCCTCTGGTATATTCTGAGACCAAAGCTCCAAAATAGGTAAAACAAAACTGGCACTTTTCCCTGATCCAGTCTGAGCTTTTGCCATGACATCATTTTTTTCTAGAACTAGGGGGATAACTTTTTCTTGGACAGGAGTTGGTTTAGTATAATTATTTTCTTGTAGAGCTTTTTGTATAGGTGATGAAAGTGATAGTGCACTAAACGGCATAATTAAAAACCTAAGTTCAGTATTTGAATCTTTGTCATTTTACTTTTTGTACCATCTTTTTTGTAGAAAAATCCACTTTTTGCTTTACCATTTTTAAACATCACTTCTCGCATGATCTTACTATTCTCATAGTA
>Ga0255424_1176_pt3 | contig 10777 bp, 7 predicted proteins | sample ANMaggSeSYBR02F3_FD_182670 | JGI IMG/M metagenome (GOLD analysis project Ga0255424, IMG submission 182670) | Sediment cell enrichment communities from methane seep in Santa Monica Basin, California, United Staets - ANME aggregate JGI... | ecosystem: Environmental > Aquatic > Marine > Cold seeps >... | reverse complement strand
AGTTCTTTGATGGATTGAGTGGGCCGCTAATTGGTACAACTCAAATCATACCTTTATTACCAGCAGGACAAAATGCAACGGTTTCCGTAACATGGGACATACCTTCATTGCAACAATCGCATGACATATATGTCATAGTCGACCCAGATGATAAACTTCCAGAGACGAACGAGAGTAATAATGTGGCATTTGCTTCGATAGTGCTCCCAGATTTAGAGATCGATGAATCAGATGTTATATTCTCCTACGAGCATGGATCATTGAGAATTAACACAACAATCCATAATTTTGGAGTTATAACAGCATCAAATGTTCCAGTTGAATTATTTGATGAAGGGTCTAATGGAACACTGATAGATGCTACTACGATAGCTTTTCTACATTCAAACAGTAACGAAACAATATCAACGATATGGGATACTCAAGGAGTTAGCAGTGGTATTCACAATATTTCTATCATAATAGATCGAATGGACGGTATTCGAGAACAAAATGAAACAAATAACATTGCAAATCTCACATTGATGATTTTGCCAGATTTAACAGTGAATGCTGATAACGTTTCATTATCAGAAACATCTGAAGGCAACATAACAATAGATGCCCACATACGTAATATTGGTATATCGAATGCAGAAAACATCACAATAGAATTCTTTGATGGGGATCCAATCGAAAACGGAACTTTGATTGGTAGTGCCATAATTGATTCATTATCCGTGAACAGCGAATCCATCACACAAGTTAATTGGTATGCTACACATGGACAACATGATATTTTCGTTCAAATTGATCCCTCTAATTTGATAACTGAACTTGACAAATCAAACAATTTAGCATTTAATCCGGTGATATTTACACCGGGTGCAGATTTGATGCTAAATTCACCGGACATCACGTTTTCGGATGTTAATGAAACTGGGCAAGTGTTCATAAGCGCAATGATTCATAACGTAGGTTTTGCAGATGTTACATATACTACCGTAGAATTTTATAATGGAACTCCAAATGTGTCTGTAACCAATCCTTACGTTACAAATATTCCCAATTCGCTTGGTTCTGAAGTCGTTTCGCTTGTTTCAGCAAAAGAATATGTGATAGTTAATCTCAGCGCTGATTGGACACCAATGGAAAACACGACTTATGATATCTATGTGGTGGTAGATCCAAAGGATATAGTCCACGAATCTATTGAGTCGAATAACATGGCATACAATACATATATACCAGACACAACGACCCAATTATCAATCCCCCTCTATTCAGGCTGGAACCTGATCTCAGTTCCTTTGGTGCCGGAAGACACTGGCATTGCCTCAGTACTCTCCTCAATAAATGACAACTATAGCATCGTTTGGGCCTATGATGCCATCGACACTTCCGATCACTGGAAGAAGTACGATCCTACAGCACCCTTCGGAAACGACCTGATTAATGTTGAACCCAGAAAAGGATACTGGATAATGATGATCTCTGATGACACACTGCCCATCAGTGGAACTGTGCCAGAATCAACTGATATTGATTTAAAGACCGGCTGGAACTTGATAGGCTACAATTCTCTTGATAGTCAGCCAATCGCAGAGTCTCTCTCTTCAATCACTGGCAATTACACTATCGTTTGGGCATATGATGCCAGCGATACAGCTGATCATTGGAAGAAGTACGATCCAAGTGCACCTTTCGGCAACGATCTGGCAAATATGGAAGCGGGTAAGGGATACTGGATAATGATGACCACTGATGATATTTTAGAGATCTAATGGAGGAGACCTTAATGGAACAAATCTCGATATATTCAAATACCTTTAAAGACGGCAGCAGCCTGTCAGTCGAACACACCTGCGATGGGGTGGACCGCTCCCCCGTGCTCTCATGGGACGCTGTCCCCGCAGGCACACAGTCCATCGCTTGGATACTGGACGACCCGGACGTACCCGGCAAAAATTGGGTCCACTGGGTGATCTACAACATACCTGCCGAAAGCAGCGGACTACCCCCAGGTGTACCAAAGAACAATACCCTGGACGACGGCAGCCTGCAGGGTAACAACGACTTGGCAGGATTGGCTATAACGGACCATTCCCGCCGCCGGGCAAGCCCCACAGGTATTTCTTCAATGTATATGCCCTGGATACTACACTTAGCCTAAAGAGCGGTGCCACAAAATCCCAGCTTGAGGTTGCCATGTCAGGACACATCCTGGCACTGGGAGAGATTGTCGGGAGATACGGGCGCTGACCGAGTATGTAGCTGCCGCGAACCGGGGGTCATTCTTTTTCGATTGTGTTTTTTGGGCATTGATGGTTTTTTATCAGTTTTTGTATACAACTGTCAATATAAATATATGCATATATTGCAACATTATCACAAGATTTATATGCCTAGAGTTTACAAGATTTATTAAATATTCAGATAATATGATAATATCTTGAACGAAAGTATCAGGATGATTTCAGGATTTACGCAATTTCCTAATTTGAATTTCATTGTGGGATGCAAGATGAAAAAAAAAGCGGAGTTGTAATGTAAAGTATATTCTTACAAAGAATGTAAGAAGTAGTGGGAATGGCATAATTCACAGTTGGATATCGATGCTGCTGACTGGCATTTGTGGGACAACTGCGGGCGCGGCAGTGTTGTGGATGAATGACTATGAAGTCGGATGCGAATAAATCAGGAGGTTGGACTCATTATGAAATATTTGAGAATAGGGCTTGTCCTTCTTATATTGGCCGTTCTTGTGCTTGCCACATCAGTTTGCATTACGAAATCCCCCACCCAGGAAAAAGCTGATGAAAACTTTGTGAATAACAGCAGTAACGATACCGCCCAGTTTACAGGATCCAATGATACTGACAATACATCTGTTGACCCTGTTTAAATACCACTCGAAAAACCACCGTTTATAGATTAAGGAAGGAGGATACTAAAATATGAATAAAAGAAATACAATACTGCTATCGGTTGCAGTTATTTGCATTTTTTTACTTGCGGGAAGTGCGAGTGCAACAATATTTCCAGTCAACGAGGCTGTAATAACAGTAGATGATGACGGTCCTGCAGATTATAATACTATACAGGCTGCTGTAGATGCTGCTTCTTCGGGAGATACTATTTATGTGTACAATGGAAGATACCCTGAGAATATAATAATCTCCAAATCTTTAACATTATTAGGACAAGATGAAGCTAATGTAATAATCGATGGTGACAGAAGCGGTAATTGTATTAAATTAAGTTCATCGGATGTGATTGTTAATGGATTTACAATCACAAATGCCAGTGGCAGTGGACTTTATGCAATTTATTCAGATTTGAATGTTGGGAATGTCACAATCACAGACAGTACCAAATCAGGTATTAACTTCAATTACGGAAATACCTTCACAATTCGAAACAGTACAATAGATGGAAACGGCGGCGGGATTATCTATGCTGGAAGTGCTACTGGTGATGCTGTAGTAGAAGACAATATCATTACTAACAATATTGGCTCCGGAGTTTCAATTAGTCTTGCTGAAGGAAAGAGTGCCACTGTAAAAAATAACAAGATCGATAATAATGCTGGCAGCTACAGTGACGGAATTTCTATTTCTATAGCAGGTTCAGGCGGACTAATGACAATAGAAAATAATCCAGTCACAAGAAGCGGACGGTATGGAATTTATCTGCAAGGTGGAAGAACAGAGTCAATTGTTGCTGATTCCAGTGTTGAGAGTTCAGGTAGCTATGGGCTTTATGCAGTTATTTCAGATTTGAATGTTGAGAATGTTACAATCACAGACAATACTAATTCAGGTATTTACTTCACTTCCGGAAAAGCCTTCACAATTCGAAACAGTACAATAGATGGAAACGGCGGTGGGATTATCTATAGTGGAAGTGCTACTGGTGATGCTATAGTGGAAGACAATATCATTACCAACAATACTGGCTCGGGAGTTTTAATCAGGCTTGCTGAAGAAAATAGTGCCACTTTAAAGAATAACAAGATCGATAATAACGCTGGCAGTTCCAGCGATGGAATCTATTGTAATATAGCTGGTACTGGTGGTATGGTGACAATAGAAAATAATGCTGTCACAGGAAGCGGGCGGTATGGCATTTATCTGCAAGGTGGAAAAACAGATTTGAATGTTGAGAATGTCACAATCATAGACAATACCAAATCAGGTATTTTCTTCAATTATGGAAAAGCCTTCACAATTCGAAACAGTACAATAGATGGAAACGGCGGCGGGATTATCTATAGTGGAAGTGCTACTGGTGATGCTGTCGTGGAAGACAACATCATTATCAACAATATTGGCTCCGGAGTTTCAATCAGTCTTGCTGAAGGAAAGAGTGCTACTGTAGCGAATAACAAGATCGACAATAATGCTGGCAGCTACAGTGACGGGATTTCTGTTTATATAGCAGGTTCAGGCGGACTAATGACAATAGAAAATAATCCAGTCACAAGAAGCGGGCGGTATGGCATTTATCTGAGAAATGTAAAGACTGGTTCCACAGTTTCAGATTTCAATGTTCAGAATTCAGGTAGCTATGGGCTTTATGCAGTTTCTTCAGATTTGAATGTTGAGAATGTCACAATCACAGACAATACCAAATCAGGCATTCACTTCACTTCCGGAAAAGCCTTCACAATTCGAAACAGTACAATAGATGGAAACAGCGGCGGGATTATCTATGGTGGAAGTGCTACTGGTAATGCTGTCGTGGAAGACAACATCATTACCAACAATATTGGCTCTGGAGTCTCAATCAGTCTTGCTGAAGAAAAGAGTGCCACTGTAAAGAATAACAAGATCGATAATAACGCTGGCAGTTCCAGCGATGGAATCTATTGTAATATAGCCGGTACTGGTGGTATGGTGACAATAGAAAATAATCCAGTCACAAGAAGCGGGCGGTATGGCATTTATCTGCACGGTGTAAGAACAGATTTGAATGTTGAGAATGTCACAATCACTGACAATACCAAATCAGGTATTTACTTCAATTACGGAAAAGCCTTCACAATTCGAAACAGTACAATAGATGGAAATGGCGGCGGGATTATCTATAGTGGAAGTGCTACTGGTGATGCTGTCGTGGAAGACAACATCATTACCAACAATATTGGCTCCGGAGTTTCAATCAGTCTTGCTGAAGGAAAGAGTGCTACTGTAGCGAATAACAAGATCGATAATAATGCTGGCAGCTACAGTGACGGGATTTCTGTTTATATAGCAGGTTCAGGCGGACTAATGACATTAGAAAATAATCCGGTCACGAGAAGCGGAAGATATGGCATTTATCTGAGAGGTGTAAAGACTGGTTCCACAGTTTCTGATTCCAGTGTTGAGAGTTCAGGTAGCTATGGGCTTTATGCAGTTATTTCAGATTTGAATGTTGAGAATGTCACAATCATAGACAATACCAAATCAGGCATTCACTTCACTTCCGGAAAAGCCTTCACAATTCGAAACAGTATGATAGATGGAAATGGCGGCGGGATTATCTATGGTGGAGGTGCCGCTACTGGTAATGCTGTAGTGGAAGACAATATCATTACTGACAATATTGGCTCTGGAGTTTTAATCAGTCTTGCTGAAGAAAAGAGTGCCACTTTAAAGAATAACAAGATAGATAATAATGTTGGCAGTTCCAGCGATGGAATCTATTGTAAGATAGCCGGTACAGGTGGTATGGTGACAATAGAAAATAATAGTGTTGCAAACAGTGGTGATGATGGAATTTATCTAATCAGGGCTAAAAACTCAATACTTGTGAATAACAATATTTCGACAAATGGTTATGGGATCCGTCTTGATTCTTCTTTAAATAACTTAATTTATCATAACAATTTCAAAAATAATCATAAATACAATGCTTATGATAATGGTGAATCCAATTCATGGGATGATGGTTATCCTTCAGGCGGTAATTACTGGGAGGATTATAATGGAGAAGATGTAGACAACGATGGTATTGGTGATACACCATATAACATCAGCGGCACAGCTGGTGCCCAGGATCAATATCCACTAATGGAACCGTGGAATGGAATTGACCCTGACCCTGACATCACATATCCAGTGATCAATTCTGTTATACTGAATACGACTGATCCGAATACCGGTGATGATATTTTAGTTACCGTAAATGCTACGGATAATGTCGAAGTAACAGCTGTAACAGCTGACGATCTGCCTCTAAGTGACAATGATGGAGATGACATATGGATGGGAACTATAATAGCTATTAACGGAACCCACACTGTGAATATCTCAGCAAGTGATGCAGCAGGCAATACTGTCTATGACGAAATGGCAAACTATACAGCAACAACACTACCAGCATCAGGTACAACTCTTAATCTATACACTGGCTGGAACCTGATCTCTCTACCCTTGATGCCAGAAGACACTAGTATAGCTTCATTGCTATCTTCAATCAACGGCAATTACAGTATTATCTGGGAATATATTGCAAGCGACACTTCCGATCACTGGAAGAAATACGATCCATCTGCACCCTTCGGCAATGACCTGACAAATATGGAAGCTGGAAAAGGATACTGGATCATGATGATCTCTGATGACACACTCTTCATCAGCGGAACTGTGCCAGAATCAACTGATATTAATTTAAAGATCGGCTGGAACTTGATAGGCTACAATTCTCTTGACAATCAGCCAATAGCTGAGGCTCTCTCTTCAATCAGTGGTAATTACACTATCGGTTGGGCATATGACGCAAGCGACACTGCTGATCACTGGAAGAAGTACGATTTCGGTGCACCTTTTGGAAACGATCTGGCAAATATGGAAGCGGGTAAGGGATACTGGATAATGATGACGACTGATGATATTTTAGAGATATAATGGAGGAGACCTTAATGGAACAAATCTCAATATCTCCAGATGCGTTTAACGACGGCAGCAGCTTGCCAGTCGAACACACCTGCGAGGGGGAGGCTCCCCTGCACTCTCAGGGGAGGGCTCCCGGACAGCACTCGGTCCATCACCCTGATAGTGGACGACACGGACGCCCCCGGCAAAACCTGGGTCCACTGGGTGATATACAACATACCTGCCGAAAGCAGCGGACTACCCCCGGGTGTACCGAAGAACAATACCCTGGACGACGGCAGCCTGCAGGGTAACAACGACTTGGCAGGATTGACTATAATGGACCATGCCCGCCGCCGGGCAAGCTCCACAGGTATTTCTTCAAGGTATATGCCCTGGACACCAAACTTAGCTTAAAGAGCGGTGCAACCAAATCCCAGTTTGAGGCTGCCATGTCAGGGCACATCCTGGCACAGGGAGAGATGATAGGGATATACGGGCGCTGACTGAATATGTAGCTGCCGCGAACCGGGGTCATTCTTTTACGATTGTGTTTTTCGGGCACTGTTAGTCTTTTATTAGTATTTATATAAAATTGTCAATATATATGTATAAATATATTACAACATTATCACAAGATTTATATGCATAGAGTTTACAAGATTTATTAAATATTCAGATAATATCCTGAACGAAAGTGTCAGGATGATTTCAGGATTTACGCAATTTCCGAATTTGAATTTCATTGTGGGATGCGAGATGAAAAAAAACGGAGTTGTAATGTAAAGAAAATTCTTACAAAGAATGTAAGAAGTAGTGGGAATGGCATAATTCACCGCTGGATATCTATGCTGTTGACTGGTATTTGTAGGACAACGGCGGGCGCGGCGGCGATGTGGGTGGATGGCGGCGCGGGTTGTGCAGTGAAAAAATATAAAGATGAAATGAAAACAGGAGGATACTACCATTAACATTAATAAAAATGCGATAATTGGTTTGGCACTTCTAATGCTCATCACTGTGATTTTTGCTGTATCAGCCCTTACAGAAACAGATTCCACTCAGGATATCGAAAATGAAACCATTGTGAATAGCAGTTACAATGATACCGGTGACCAGGCTGCGGATCTTAACGATACCACTAATAGATCGGCTGGTCCGGTTTCAATTCCACTTGAAAAACCACCATTTATTGATTAAGGAGAAAACAAATATGATACTGAGAAGTAAAATAATTATCTCGGTTGCGCTTCTTTGCATGTTTTTGCTTGCAGGAAGTGCGAGTGCGGCAGTTGATTTTCCAGCAGATGAAGCAGGGATTTCTGCTTATGTGAAAGCATCGTCGAGCATTGATCTCAATGATACAAAATCAGCATTTGCTTCAATTAAACGTGAAACATCAGATTATATTATTGGAACTGTTGCTTTAACTTATCACACCGAAGAAGAGTATCCCCATGTCTATGTGAGTACTGATGGCTGGATTGTTGCATATTATCCAAATGATAGGCCATCAAGCTGGATATTTCCATGGGCCGATTACGCAGGTGGTACATTATCCTCAACTACATTAAGTAAAGCAGTTGGAACTTTAGCCACAGCAGTTGGAGGAACTCCTAGTGGTCTCAAGTATTACGATTTTAGGTATACTGATGCTACTAATATGATGATTATTATTGAATCTGTGACAAGTTCCACAGATTACTTTTATGTGACTATACCAACTACTTTTTCGACTTATGCCGTGGATTGGTCTCACTATGCAGCCACATCGGCCAGTACTTTATATACTGGACAAAGTCATGTTTATCTTGATGAGGGTACATCTTTTAGTAGTTTTGGTCGTGGTACACATTGGGAATACGGTTCTTTGTTAGGGCAGTTCAGCAATGGAATAGAGCATAGTATAAAAATATATACAAATACTGGCACTGGTCGAATCGGTTTGGTGTTTGAGTATGCAGAATAACATTCTGATATTCCTCATTGTCTTAATATCAGGATTTTCACAATTAGCCTTAGCTGAAGAAATAAATGTAACCGATACTGATTATGTAGGGAACCTTACACTCAACCATAACACAAATGTTAGTCATCTGATTGGCGAACCCGGTGTCATGGTTGTCAAATATGCAGATACTGTCTCGTATAACCAACTGGAAAATCCAACTGACGTGAATCATCGGGCTGGTGAACCCGGCGTGATGGTGGTAAAGTATGCAGATACTGTCTCGTATAACCAACTGGAAAATCCAATAAGCAGTACCACTCTTAATCTATACACTGGCTGGAACCTGATCTCTCTACCCTTGATGCCAGAAGACACTAGTATAACTTCATTGCTGTCTTCAATCAACAGCAATTACAGCATAGTCTGGGAATATAATGCAAGCGACACTGCAGATCACTGGAAGAAGTACGATCCGGGTGTACCCTTCGGAAACGATTTGACAAATATGGAACCCGGTAAAGGATACTGGATAATGATGACATCTGATAAAACATTGCCTATAAGTGGAACTATGCCGGAGTCAACTGATATTGATTTAAAGACCGGCTGGAACTTGGTTGGCTTCAATTCTCCTGATAGTAAGTCAATAGCTGAGGCTCTTTTTTCTATTAATGGAAATTACAGTATCGTTTGGGCATATAATGCCAGCGACACTGCTGATCACTGGAAGAAATACGATCCAGGTGTACCTTTTGGAAATGACCTTATAAATGTGGAACCTGGAAGAGGGTACTGGATAATGATGACATCTGAGGGGATTTTAAAAATATAAATCTTGAGTATCTGAGAATCAAAAGGGAGGAAGCTATATCTTGAACCGCATACTGGAATTTGCCAAAACTGAAAAGGAACAGTTATCGAATAATAAACATGCACTATCGGAAGTTATTTCCATTGGAGGAATTGTATGTCTTATCAAATAAACCGAAGGCTATTGGCACTGGGAGTTATGATAACAGCTATAGTTAGCGTAATAGGAGTGGCACAGGCAGCGACACCTATTGAGTATGGAGAAACCGTTTTTGGTTCTATTGATTCAATTACTGAGATGGATACATATACCTTCTCTGCCAGTTCGGAAGATATCGTATTAATTCGAATGCAATCAAGCTGGCATAATGGTCCTGAGATCAAATTATACGCTCCGAACGGAACCTTGATTTCTCATGGCAGTGGATATTCCACTTACTTCTCTGAAATTACACAAGCACTGCCTGACACTGGAGAATATACTATATTAGTAGGGGATGATGACGGAGACGATACTGGGAATTATGGTATTTTTGTTCAGAGGGTTCACAATCCAGGAAATGCAACACCTCTAGGTTTTGGTGAAAATAAATCCGCCAGTATTGATACTAAAGCTGAGATGGATACTTATACCTTCTCTGCCAGTTCAGAAGATATCGTATTGATCAGAATGCAATCAAGCTGGTATGATGGTCCTGAGATAAAATTATACGCTCCGAACGGAACCTTGATTTCTCATGGTAGTGGACAATCCACTTACTTCTCTGAAATTGCACAAGCACTACCTGACACTGGAGAATATACTATTTTAGCTGGAGATCATGTAGGAGACGATACTGGGAGTTATGGTATTTTTGTTCAGAGGGTTCACAATCCAGGAAATGCAACACCTCTAGGTTTTGGTGAAAATAAATCCGCCAGTATTGATACTAAAGCTGAGATGGATACTTATACCTTCTCTGCCAGTTCAGAAGATATCGTATTGATCAGAATGCAATCAAGCTGGTATGATGGTCCTGAGATAAAATTATACGCTCCGAACGGAACCTTGATTTCTCATGGTAGTGGACAATCCACTTACTTCTCTGAAATTGCACAAGCACTACCTGACACTGGAGAATATACTATTTTAGCTGGAGATCATGTAGGAGACGATACTGGGAGTTATGGTATTTTT
>Ga0255424_1163_pt2 | contig 10798 bp, 13 predicted proteins | sample ANMaggSeSYBR02F3_FD_182670 | JGI IMG/M metagenome (GOLD analysis project Ga0255424, IMG submission 182670) | Sediment cell enrichment communities from methane seep in Santa Monica Basin, California, United Staets - ANME aggregate JGI... | ecosystem: Environmental > Aquatic > Marine > Cold seeps >... | reverse complement strand
GCACATAAGGATTTCCAAATCCGGAAAATAAGTCTAACTTAAATACGATTAAAGCGGTTTTGAGATGTGCGGAAAGTAAGTTAGAATATTATTGAAAGAGCACCAGAAGTTCAACCAGCCAACCCAAAAATGTGAGCTACACAAATGTACAACATAATTGCAGTTGACATATCAGGACGCCATAAGATCAATGATCGCTATTACATGGTATGTGCAGCTGTATCCGTATCAATCACTGCCGAACATATTGAGAGAGTGAACCAGATCAAGATCAAACCATTCTGGCTGGACTCAGCACCTGAGTTAACGGATATCATACAAGTCATTGAAGATACTGCAAAAGAGATCGAGTTTGGGGGCACTATCATTACCGAGCACGGGGAAATGTATAACCAGCCGGAAAGAGTGGTTGCGAGCATGTTTTCGCGCGAGTTTAAGTATCAGGAATCACTGGGCGATCGTAGTTCGATCGAACTGGCGCACCATATATCACTTTGCACACGAAATCTTCTTTTAAGTGAACTCGGAATCGAGAGTTGATAGAATTTTGTTACAATTGAAAGCATAGTTAGAATTAAAATTACAATTGTAGACTGTTTGAAGGACTCATGAACTATGAAACGTGTGATACTTGTCCAGCGAAATGAACCCACAAACGATGAGTCAAGAAACATACGAAAACTTATTGAATTGCAGGATCTGGCAAGATCTGCAAACTACAAAGTGGTTGGCGATGTTACACAAACGAGAAGACCTGACAGGAAATACCAGATCGGGCGTGGAAAGGTTGAAGAACTTGCCTTGATGATGGAAGAGTTGGGAGCCGATGGGATAATCTTTTCCAACCAGTTGAGTACAACACAGATATACAACATATCCGAGACCTGCAAGTGTGAAGTAATTGACAAGTTCCAGTTGATACTTGAAATATTTGCCAAGCGGGCAACCACAAAACGTTCTAAACTTCAGGTCGAACTTGCAAAATTACAGTACGAACTCCCAAAAGCAAAGGCGATCATGTCACTTCTTAAAAAGGAAGAGCGTCCCGGGTTTATGGGACTTGGGAGTTATGAGGATTCGTATGAGCAGGACATCAGGAGCAGGATAAACCGAATAAAAAAAGAGCTTGCAAGTGTCCAAAAAGACAACGAATCACTGCGGATCAAGCGGCATGAATATGGTTTTTCAATTGTATCACTGGCAGGCTATACCAGTTCAGGAAAAAGCACCCTTTTCAATGCACTTGTAGATGAAGATGTACACGTTGAAGATATGCTTTTCACAACACTCCTGCCAATAACACGTGCGCTGAATATCTGTGGGCGCCGTGTACTTTTGACTGATACGGTCGGCTTTATTGAAGATCTCCCACACTGGATGATCGATGCGTTTCGTTCAACACTGAACGAGATATTCCTTGCCGATGTCATCCTGCTGGTTGTTGATGCCAGTGAATCTCCTGACATCATGCGGCAAAAACTTGTCACTTCGCATGACACATTTTGGGAACAAATAAAAGGAGTGCCTATAATCACTGTGCTGAACAAAATTGACAGAATTACAGAAAATGAACTGAAAGAGCGACTCGAAAATGTAGGGTACCTTACTCCAAATCCTGTTGCAGTCTCTGCAAAAAATGGTTTGGGATTTGATGAACTTAAGATGGAGATATATAGGCAACTCCCGAAATGGAAACGCGACACGGTTTCATTGCCAATGTCGGAATATGGAATGTCAATTGTATCATGGTTGTTTAATGAAGGTATTGTGCACAACATTAATTACAAAGACCGGATCATAGTCGATTTTGAAGCGCGGGATGAGATTATTCTAAAGGCAAGGATAATCGAAAAAAAAGATTAACATGGGCATAACCATATGTTTACATAATAGTGGAGTGCACCCCAAAAAATGGTGCCAAAATCTATGAAATCCCATGTATTTGCCTTAAAATTAATGTATTTATGAGACCATTACAATATATGTTGCTGAATATTATAAAACCGCAGATGAACACAGATTTTCAGGTAGCGTATCCGCGTTTATCTGCGTTCATCTGCGGTTATTTTGATAGTACCAACATGTAATGTAACAGTCTCGTATTTATTTAGTCAAAATTAGCATAAATGAATTTTTTTACACAATTTTTCATGCACTAGACAGGGCTCACTCACGGCAATTTATCCTCGCACATGAGTAAGCTGGAATCTGCATTATATTGAAGTCGTGAAGGAGTCTGTGGATAAAAAGCCGCATACTATGCTCCATCTGGTTGATAGGTGGCGGGATGCATTTTGGGCCTGTGGAATCTAAAATTGCTTATATCAACACTATCGACCAGCTACCTCCATTAGAACAATCAGAACAAAATCCACGACGATTGTCTTGTACAAAAACGTACTATTTTTCCAAATCCGTCGATTAATCGAAAGGCATAAATACTAATAACCACAATTAAAAACCAAACGTGTCTAAAAATAGACTTGTTTGTGAATAATAAAACACAATGTGAATAAGGTGGAAAATATGGAAGAACAAATTGTTAATGAATCGTCTGCGGATGGTGACACAGTCATTGATATTATCAATGTAAGGAAAAGTTATCAGCGGGGAGGTATGGAAATACCAATCCTTAATGGCATTGACCTAACAGTCAAAACTGGCGAATTCCTTGCCATTATGGGTCCGTCGGGTTCTGGCAAAAGCACATTGATGAACATGATCGGATGCCTTGACAGGCCCACATCGGGACAGATCTTTGTTAAAGGCCAGGACATAAATCAGATATCGGATAATGAGCTTGCACACCTCAGGGGACGTGAGATCGGGTTCGTATTCCAGACCTTCAACCTGATTTCCAGGTTGACTGCTTACCAGAATGTGGAACTACCAACATTTGCTAGTAAAAAGAATGGTACTGATGTCAGTACAAAAGTAAGAAACCTACTGGAACTTGTGGGCTTGAAAGACCGTATGGACCACAAGACCACCGAACTTTCAGGCGGACAGTGCCAGAGGGTGGCCATTGCCCGGGCTCTAATAAATGACCCTATGCTGATACTTGCAGATGAGCCTACCGGGAACCTGGATTCAAAGACTACTGATGAAATCATGAAAATGTTCTCCGACCTGCATGACCAGGGCCGGACAATTGTTATGATCACACACGATCCTGAGATTGCAGAATTTGCAGACAGGATGGTGCTGGTGAAAGATGGAGTAATAGAAAATAATTGAGGTGAGGAGTTATGAAAAGTATAAGGAAATATATGAATTTGCTGGGATCTTTGTTTTTAGTAGCATTGATATTTGCAATGTCCATGACCCCGGTTTCGGCAAGTGCTGCTGCACTTAGGGCAGATATCGTACAATGTGACCCGAATCCTGCAGAGATCGGGCAATATGTAAACGTATGGATAAAGATTGAAAATGTCGGTAACACAAGGGCTGAAGATGTTTCAGTAGAACTTATCCCAGAATATCCATTTTCCCTGGATGCTGGAGATGATGCTGTAAGGAATATTGGTATCTTATCAACAGATAGACATGCATCACTGGAATACCACTTGTATGTAGATGAAAATGCAAGGCCTGGCACCAGATCGATAAAGGTACGCTACCAGGATAATGAAGGCACGACCTGGAATGAGGAGACCCTTAATATCTGGGTCGGTTCAGGTTCGGATACATTTGACAGCAAAGGGACCATCCAGCTTGAACAGATCACAACAGAACCTGAAGTACTGATGCCGGGTGATAAAGGGACCGTAATTTTTACATTAAAAAATACCGCAACCCAGTATTCCATCAGCTTTGGCGGTAAAGTGTATGATACAAATGCCAGGGTAAGGTCTGCAACACTTGAAGGTACAGATGATATTCGGGTAAACAGCGATCCATACCATGATACCGGTATCCTCGGACCGGGAGATACTGTAGACCTTACATATAATATCAAGGTAGATGACACTGCCAGGGACGGTACCAAACATCTGGAATTTATTGTGGTCGGAAGTTCCCATACATACAATTATAGATGGAATATTCCTGTCAAGGTCGATTCGGCAGGTATCAAGGTGATCCCTACCAAACCTCTGACTATTGATAATGGTATGACGACCATTGAATTTGATGTAGTCAATATCCACCCCAATACACTGACCTCGGTATCGGTTAGACCCCAGGCAGAGGGTATCGAATTCTCACCAGTTGAATATTTCATAGGGTCCATGGACCATGATGAACTGTTTACTGTGGAATTTGATGCACAGGTAGTATCAGATGATGTCTTAGACCAGCAAGAACTTGCTTTGATCGCCCAGTACAGGAGTGGAATCAACCAGCATGAGACTTCCCTTAACGACCTGGATCTGTCAATTGTCACTGAAAAGCCAAACAGTGGTACCGGATTTGCAAGTATCAGCGTTCTGCTTGCCATATTCGTGATATCAAGCCTGGTGATGTACAGACGTAAGAAACATCAGCAATAAGGGGTGAAGCGGATGGTAAACATTGTACAGTCCCTGCGTATCGCTGCGGGAAGCATAAAAGGTGCTAAGATGAGGTCCATCCTCACTACCCTTGGGATTGTCATTGGCGTGGCCGCAGTGATCGCCAATGTATCACTGGGAGCCAGTTTCAACCAGTATTTTGCAGACGTATCTTTGAATGCAGGCTCAAACTATATCGTAGTATTTGGCAAGGAACCAAACCTTTTCCATGACAATGAAATGAAACTGATCGATAATACTCGTGGTATAGTGGGCATTTCACCTTATAAGCAAGAATCTGCCAAAGTCACGTACTATTCCACTTCCAAACGTGTTGGTGTGCTTGGAGTTACTGAAGATATGGAAGAACTTGCAAATATTGAACTGGAAGATGGAGCTTTCCTAACCGATAAGGACAAGTATGTAACTGTCATTGGCAATGATATAGCGTATGATAAATTTGACAGGAAAATTTTCACCCAAAATTCTATTGACGTCACATTTCATACAAACGATGGCAATAGTATTACCAAGAAGTTCATGGTCAAGGGGATAATTGAAAAATCAAAAGAATCGTTTATTCCATCCGGGATTGGAGATAATGTGATCTTAATTCCGGTTTCAACATTAAATGAGATACTGGGAGAGAATGATTATGGAGCTTTCCTTGCCATGTCATCCAGCCTGGATACTATAAAGGAAACAGATGAGGAAATTGATAAACGGCTGGCCCGTCATTTTGGTGTCCCTACACGTGATATGGATGATGAAGATGCAAAACCATATTTTATAACGAACCAGGCAGATGATCTGGAGAGGTTGGGCCAAATATCTGGTGCTCTGGCGGCACTGCTCACTGCTGTTTCTTTGATCGCATTGATCGTAGGCTCAATTGGTATCATGAACATAATGCTGGTAACAGTAACAGAACGTACCCGTGAGATAGGTATTCTAAAGTCACTGGGTTTCACCAATTGGAATGTCCTGTTCCTGTTCATTGTGGAATCTATAGTCTTAAGTGTGTTCGGCGGACTGCTTGGCACTGGATTGGGTGTTGCGGGTGCTTATGGTGCACAGATGTTAATGAAACTGCCAATTGTATTCCCTCTGGAACTGATAGTGGTAGGATTTAGTGTATCTGTTATTGTAGGACTGATCGCAGGCGTGTATCCTGCAAATAAGGCTGCCAGGATGAATACCGTAGATGCACTGAGGAGTGAGTGAGAACATCAGGATTTACAAATCCATATCCAACAGGGAAAGGTGATTGTATGAAAATTGAAAAGGCTAAACTTGGTGACCATGTTGAGATGGAATATTCGCTTTCAGGTGTTGATAATGAAGACACCCTACTCTTCGTGCATGGACTGGGGAGCAACCTGCGACAGTTTGAAATGCAGCAGCAATATTTTGCAAAGAATTACCGGGTACTGCTAATTTCCCTGCGCGGTCACGGAAACTCATCAGCTCCTGTCAATCCAACCCAGGCTGATTATTCAGTAAGGGAGATGGCCAGGGATGTGCAGGCTCTCTTGGCACATCTGGGTATCAACAAGGTTCATTTTGTGGGTAACTCGATGGGTGGATTAGTTGGTTATGAATTACTGGAGATTAACGGTGGTTTGCTGTCATCACTGACGACTTTCGGCACTACGGCCAGACTTCATACTTCCCCTTTCACCCATAGGATGTTACTTACAATGATGCGGTTTTTAGGTCCGAAAGGGATCGCATGGCTTGTTGGCATATCTGCTTCAAAGGATAAGGCTGTACGTACCCGATTGAAACCGATGTATGAAATGGTATCAAAGAACGCACTTGAGCTGATCACTATGAACATCGCTGATTATGACTACATGGATACAATTTGCAGGCACGATATCCCGATGATGTTGATCAGGGGCGGGAAGGATAAGGAGATAAATAAAAACCTGGGTCCTGTACTGGAAATAATGGGAAATAAGCCATACTTCGAGCTCGTTGAAATGACCAATGCCGGGCATTTTGCGAATATGGAAAAACCTTCGGATTTCAATGAGATACTAAAAAGGTTCCTGTTAAAACAATCCATAAGGAATTATCTGTGAGGTAATGGCAGATGAACAAAGGAAGGAATGATCTTATGTTAATCGAAAGGGAAACATTATTGTTCACGACACTAACCCTGTTTTTAGGGTTATTTGTCATACTGGTTGTAGGAATGATCTCTGCATCGTCCTGACCATTGGAATGGGAGTGTGGAATAATGGAAATCGAATCCAAGCTACTGAATAGAGCTAACATGGCACAGTTGTTGTTAATTGTTGGAACCGACATATTTGCTGCCGGTGCAGTGGGTTTTATTGCCGGATACCTGTCACAGGGGCAGACTTCGATGTTGGGTGCCTTATCTCTTTTTCTTACAGGTGTGGGCTCAAGTGTGAAGAGGATGAAATATCAATAGAGTGTGAAAAACGAAACAAAAAACTAAAAAGCTTTTAGCCATCATCTTGCTGTTTGTGGTTTCATCAGGCGTAATTATGACTGCTCTTGTGATGCTGCCATCACCAGAACTTAATTCTACAAAATAGTATTATACTAAAAGATAGAATTACATACCATGAAATTTCAAAACAGGAAAAACGAACTACAGGCAATCAGAAACCTTGAACAACTCAGTGAAAAGCATGCTCACATGCTTGTGATGTTTGGGAGACGGCGCGTGGGCAAAACCAGGCTTATAATAGAATCAATGGATTCCATCTACTTTTTTGTAGACAAAAAAACAAGTTCACTGCTTCTTCGGGAATATTCCGATATATTAAAAACCGAAGTGAGCGGATTTGTACCTGAATTCTCAAACTGGGATGATCTTATAAGATTCCTGTTCGAATATTCAAAAGTAAATCATATCAAAGTTGTATTCGATGAATTCCAGAACTTCACATATGTTGACCCTGCGATTTATTCCATATTCCAGAAATACTGGGATATGTATCATGTCGATACTCCAATATTACTGGTTTTTATAGGATCATATATTGGACTTATGAAAAATATATTCATAAATGCAAAAGAACCGCTCTATGGCAGGGCAACTTCACGTATTGACCTCAAACCCCTTTCATACAAGCATATACGAAATATCTGCAAGGACCTGGGATTTACGAATGAAGAAGAAATTATAGCACTATATGCAACTTTTGGAGGCGTGCCCAGATATTACCAGTTGATAGAAGACTACGGCCTTACTACCTACGAAGATGTGGTAAGAACGCTCATCCTAAGTGAGAATGCCATTCTAAAGGACGAAGTAAAGCAAATACTAATAAGCGAATTCGGGAACAACTACACGACATATTTTTCCGTGCTTGAAGCGATATCATCCGGCAAAGGCACATTAAAGGAGATATCTGACACTACAGGCATCGAAATGAAGAGCCTGAGCCGTTACCTGTATGACCTTGTGAACACTTATGAGATCATAGAGCGAAGAGCACCCATTATAAAAGGAACGAAAATGGGAAGATATGCAATAAAAGACCAGATGATACATTTTTGGTTCAGATTTATAAATCCGAACATGTCCTTCACTGAATCAGGCAAGTATGACATGGTTTTTGGCAGGATAAAAACGTCACTTTCATCCTTTATTGGTCCTGTTTTTGAACAAATTGCAAGAAATATTGTGTTTGAGAACCTGCCTTTTTCACCGGTAAAGTTAGGTGCGTGGTGGAACCGCAGGGGCGATGAGATCGATATTGCAGCCATCGGAGAGAAACCTTACAGGGTACTTCTGGGCGAGGTAAAATGGAACAGCAGACCCCTGCGAGTAAAAGATATCAGGAAATTGCTGGACAAACGCACTCTTGTAGACTGGTACAACGATAAACGAGAAGAACATTTCCTGATGATATCAAAAGCAGGGTTTACAAAAAGTGCTAAAGATTTCATGAATGCTAACGGAATAGAGGGAAGGGATCTGGCGGAATTGTTGGAAGAGATGAAATGAATATTTATACCGGACAGTCATGAAAAACCGCATATATCAGAGAGGCTCGCAGAGAAAAACAACACATCTCTGCGCCTCTTTGCGTCCTCTGCGGTGAATCTTTTTTTTCATGATCCATTTATCTGGAATTAATTAAAAAGTCACAGAGAAATATGTAAATGCTGAGTTTTTTTGAAAATATCTATCTAAAAATCCTAATCCAATATTTCTTTTACTATGCCGATCTCACCACTTTCAAGACGAACTTTAATTCCATGTGGATGTGTTCGGGAATTCGTTAGTATGCGTTGAACAATTCCTGTTGTAAGTTTACCTGTTTTTTGGTCCTTTTTTAATACGATTGCAACATGTAATCCCGAATTAATATTAGCCCGAATAGTTCCATCCATATGCATTTCTCCTACCAATATTTTTCTCGTGATGATAGATAAGATTTGCGGATCTTAACTTTTTTGTGTAGTCAAAGATCGCTCGTTCTGAAGAGTTCTGTGTAAGTACATCCTGATAAATAAAGGATGAAAAAATGAATGCGCACTCCCTGGAAATATCTGTATCACCATATATATTTTATTGTTAGGCATAGCATTACATCACAACATCTTTCGATTAATCGAAAGGCTTAAGTATCAACACGTCCGATTAACAACCAGACAAGTCGATTAATCGACCAATCATGACAAAATAAGGTAGATAACATGAACAACCACACCCCCCACAGCAACGAACAGCATCAGGATGAAAACCCATTCAGGTATATCCTAGAGAGAGCACTGCTACATCAGCAGGACGAGAGCATCGACACCGCGCAGCACCTATTCGCCATTCCAGAGTACCAGATCACTACACAAGTACGGATCAATATGGCTCAGGCAGGAATACGAAGCATTGGCGTTGCCAGCACGCGAAGCGCCAGGAGATGAGATCATGATAGTAACAACAACCCAAAACATACCGGGATATGAAGTTGAGACTTTAGAGATCGTATTTGGAAATACTGTAAGAGCCAAGCATGTCGGGAAAGACATCATGGCTGGCTTGAAAAGCATAGTTGGAGGCGAACTGCGCGGATATTCGGAGATGCTTGCAGATGCAAGGGCAGAAGCCATGAGCAGAATGGTAGATGATGCAAAAAGACTGGATGCGGATGCTGTAGTAAATGTCAGGTTTACAACATCTCAGACAATGGCAGGAGCTGCAGAGATGTTGGCTTATGGGACTGCGGTTAAACTAAGGAAACTGTAAGAAGTTGAAGAAAAGGAGGAGATTAACATGAAAGAACAACAATTAAACCTTAATGAACGTAAAAAAGAAAGGTATTTTAGGGGACTATGTATTGGAATTGGGTTAGTCCTTGGAGCTGGCACAGGTGTTGCAATAGACAATATTGTCATCCTAATGGGTGTAGGATTTATGCTTGGCATTGCTATCGTTGTTTATGGTATTGTGAACACTTCACCGAAAGGTTTTATCAGTGATTTTTCCATCGGATTTTTAGTTGGGATATCTGCTCTAGTTATTTCATCATGGTTGCTTTATATGATAATCGCAGTGGTCTTGATATGGGGGTGTATAACGGACAACTAAGACAAAAATAAAGATGAATAACGAATTCCCAACCACCGATGACGCCTGGGCAAGCTGATTGTGGGTGTGGGGTGGTTGGGGCTTAAAATTTGGTCAGAACCATGGGTGAAAAAAATGAACACGTACTCCCTGAAAATATCTGTATCACGATATACATATTATTATCAGGTATAGCATTCTATCATAACACCTTTCGATCAATCGAAAGATTCGAATATCAATACTTCTGATTAGCAACCGGACATATCGAATAATCGACCAGTCTGAACAAAATGAGGCAGGTAACATGAACAACTACACCCCCCACAACAACGAACAGCATCAGGATGAAAACCCATTCAGGTATATCCTAGAGAGAGCACTGCTACATCAGCAGGACGAGAGCATCGACACCGCGCAGCACCTATTCGCCATTCCAGAGTACCAGATCACTACACAAGTACGGATCAATATGGCTCAGGCAGGAATACGAAGCATTGGCGTTGCCAGCACGCGAAGCGCCAGGAGATGAGATCATGATAGTAACAACAACCCAAAACATACCGGGATATGAAGTTGAGACTTTAGAGATCGTATTTGGAAATACTGTAAGAGCCAAGCATGTCGGGAAAGACATCATGGCTGGCTTGAAAAGCATAGTTGGAGGCGAACTGCGCGGATATTCGGAGATGCTTGCAGATGCAAGGGCAGAAGCCATGAGCAGAATGGTAGATGATGCAAAAAGACTGGATGC
>Ga0255424_1232_pt1 | contig 10904 bp, 16 predicted proteins | sample ANMaggSeSYBR02F3_FD_182670 | JGI IMG/M metagenome (GOLD analysis project Ga0255424, IMG submission 182670) | Sediment cell enrichment communities from methane seep in Santa Monica Basin, California, United Staets - ANME aggregate JGI... | ecosystem: Environmental > Aquatic > Marine > Cold seeps >... | reverse complement strand
AGCGATAAAAATTAAACAAGGCAACCAAACGTGGGCTTAACAACCCGAATAGTTACGATAATTCAGTGTAATTCCGTGAAAATCCGTGGTGAACTATTACTTTTAATCCACAGATTTCGCAATGATTTTTGTGAGTTGTTAGGCTTAAATTTTCGACTGTTTGATAGAAATAGACAGCCCGAAGGGTGAACAAATCATAAAGAAATTTTTAATTAGTTCCATAAACAAAGCGTTAAACAGCCTGTACGGCAAAGATAGTAATAACTTTCAATAATACAATTATGTTACGCATTATATTTTATGAGTTGTTCATGAGAAATGCGGGATAGGGAGCTTAGAGATGAGTATTGCTGATGAAACAACGGCTAAAGAAGCTATAGATATGTGGCGCAACAAAGACCCAAAAGAACAATTACGACAAATTCGACTATCAATTGAAAGCCTGGAACTAAACCAGATGCATTATGAAAATAGAGAAAACGAGAAAGGAGTTATAAGATCTGCAAACGCAATAGATATACTGTTCCAGAGAAGAAAAGAAATAGAGTCCGAGTTATAGCTCGCCCGAAAGGCGTCAGGTACGTAGGGATACCTTAAAGATTAGCACTTAAAAGAAAAAATAAAAGTTCAACAAAGCGTTATTTAAAGATAATATTCCTGATTAGAAAAAAGGTTGCTATGTGCCATTTCCAAGGCGGTCAAAAGAACAATGAAAGAATAATTCAACGTAGGATGTCCCTCATTATAACGCCCAGTAAAACGTCCCGACACGGTATCAGCCCCATGCGGTGGGATGAGGTTATTGGCGAAAAGGCGTATGAAGCTATATGTGATTTCTGAAGAAGATGTGTTGAAGGCGTTACAACGGCAATTTTGGAGTCAAAATCATCCTTCTCAAATGTTGAAAGCTATCCTGCTTAACACCTGCCTATCCACCCCCACCACGAAAATGGATAAAACTCAGTTGGTTTTGGAGCGACCCGTTTTCCTTTTCTGAAAATTTTTAATCCATTACATCCCGAACTTCATCAAGCAGTTTTCTGTCTTTTTGATATGTTGACAGATGCTAACCATTTCAAATATAATATTAAAATTGAAGATAATAGAGCAAGGTAAATTTGCTTGTTAATCAATGGTTATCATTAGAGGGAGGAATCAAAATGAATACACTCGAAATAGAGAAAATGAGTACGATAGATCGTCTTCAGGCTATGGAGGCACCTTGGGATTCGTTTATGGAAGAAAAATCCGAAATTGATTCCCCTAAATGGCATCGGGACATCATCGAAGAGAGGAAAAGAAAGATCAAAAACGGTAAAGCAGAATTTATTTCTCTTGAAGAGTTAAGAGCGAGTCGTAAATCATGAGAATTAAAGATGTCGTTACATTGAAAGAGGTTGTTAGTGACCTGAACGACGGAAAGGCTTTTTATCGATAAAACCTTTAAAAAGGAATACGATAGGATAAGTGCGCTAATCAAGATGTGACACATTCACTTTATACCAGAGGTCGGCTCAAGGGGGTCAATTTTAGGTTAGCAAAACCAGGTAATTGTCGGGCTTGAATCAGATGAACAAAATGGATATGCTTTTCAAGCTTCTTTTTGGGAATTAAATGAGTCAAAAAAATTAGATGGATTTTTTAATTTTATTTTGGAATAAGATAAGAGGAATTAAATTCTCGCAACATAACGTCCCTTACACCCCATTACACCCGGGAGGTTTCAACCATGAGCGGTCAAATGATGGATTACAAAGAAAAAGTAATAAAAGAGTTAGAGGATCTTTCGAAGCAGAAGATTAATGAGGTTATTGATTTTATTGGTTACTTAAAGTCCAAGGATGCAAAAATAGGAAGAAATAAGAAAATAGATACCCTTAATACCAAGGATAATGCTCTTTTATCAATTATTGGTATCGGAGAAAGTGCAGCGCCCCATAACCTTGCTCAAAATCATGACAAATATGCTTATGGTGATTTATGAGAAAACCTATTTTCTTTGACAGCTGGGGATGGATAGCGGTGGTGGATCGTAAAGATCCTTATCATGAAACGGCAAAAGCTTTTTATCAGGAGTACGTTAAGGGTGGGGGGATTCCCATAACTACGGATTATATTTTGGATGAAGTTCTCACTGTGCTCCGGAGAAGATTGACACACCAGGTGGTGGTAAAATTTGGAGAGGGTGTCTTCCAAGTCTGCAAGGGCTCAAAAACTCCGCTTTGAGCTAATTGATAATAGAAGGAGAGAGAAGGAGAGAGAAGGCATGGGAATTATTTAAGAAATACCAGGATAAACCTGATATCTCCTTTACAGACTTTACCTCTTTTGTGGTGATGTCCGAATTCAAGGCAAGGAAAGTATTTACTGGAGACGAGCATTTTGAAAAAGTAAATTTGAGGTTTAAAAGAGTGCCATAAATGAGGGACATGAATAGCTTGCAGTTTTAAGGCTAAAAATGCGTTGTTTTTTGATGCCCAAAGCCATGTCCTCACTAAGCAGTCCTCGAATGATACTTCTTTCCTTTTTAAGACCTACCTATCCATCAGCCAGCCCGGGCATGGTGGTTTTCTGTTGACCATAAGCAGCTAATTTGGTATAGATTTTTGTACTTTGGGGAGTTTCGTGTCATGGGCACAGTGAGGAAGAGCATCTTTGGTAAGGGCTCATAAATGAAGCGGGAGGCGCGTATTTTGGAGCGATATGCGCTTTCTCGTACATTCTAATCTATTAGCAGAACCGTCACACCATCTGTGAGTCTCTCCAAGTGCCATTTCCAAGGCGGTCAAAAGAATAATGAAAGAATAATTCAATATGGGATGTTCACTCTTTTTCCAGGCTTTGATTAAAACTGCAAATGTGAAGGGTGTCCCCAGGTTCTTCCCGTTACGTTTCCCACTACACACATTATACCACTATATTTTAGGAGGGTTACATGGGCTCAAAATCGATAAGATATGAGGAACAACTGGATCTTGAAATAAAAAAATTGCCAGGAGAATATTTACCTAATCTTCTCCAAATTGTCCGACTCTTCCGCGAGAGCGTAACATTGAAGCTAGCAGAGAATAGTTTTTCCCAAGGGTGGAAAGAATCGCTGGCAGGGGAAACGCGTCCTGTGTCTGAATTATGGGATGGCATTAATGCCGACTGATTCGCCACAAAGTGTTCATGTTGAGTATACTCCGGAATTCAAACGTAGCTTGAGAAAGCTGGCGAGAAAATATCGCAGCATTAGAACTGATCTTGAATCTGTTATTAACGGACTACTGAAGGGTGTATTGGTTGGAGATCATATTACAGGAATGGACTATACGCTTTTCAAGTCAAGGGTGAGAAATAGCGACATTCAAAAAGGTAAACGTTCGGGTTACCGGCTGATCTATTGGCTCAGAACTCCCAAGGATGTTATTCTTGTGACCATCTATTCGAAACTTGATCAGGGAGACATCTCAGCGAAAGAAATACGCCGAATCATAAAGCAGTTTCAGGAGTTATGAAAAATAGGCTGTTTGTATATATACAGCACAAGGTCAGCCTATAGGACTACCGCATTTCACCGCATTATATGAGGATGATTTCAAGGACGATCTGGCGACTCTGCGTGAACTATAGCGGTTATGATTGTCATGAAGATGGACAGGTGTCAACCTGCTGATTTTATAGAATAGCAGATCTATGCTGGTTCTCATTGAGGCGTGACAACGCAATTTTTAGGTCAAAATCATCCTTCTCAAATGTTGAATGCTATCCTGTTTAAGACCTGCCCATCCATTAGCCAGCCCCGGCAAGGTGGTTTTCTGTTGACCATAACCAGCTAATTTGGTATAGATTTTTGCATTCTGGGGAGTTTCGTGTCATGGGCACAGTGAGGAAGGGCATTTGTGGTAAGGGCTCGTAAATGAAGCGGGAGGCGCGTATTTTGAGCGATATGCGCTTTTTCGTACATTCTAATCTATTAGCTGATCCGTCATGCCACCTTGGAAAGTCTCCACCTGCTATTATCTACGGCGGTCAAAAGAATAATGAAATAATAATTCAATATGGGATGTCCTCCTCTTTCTCCAGGCTTTGATTAAAACTGTAAAACTGAAGGATGTCCCAGAAATTTATATGTGTCAAACGTAGATCTGACTCCTTTGCTCATAAACTGCAAGAGGAACTTCCCGTGAATTTGGAAAACCATTGGGCCGTCCTAATTACTGTGTATCGTCCCGATCCAAAACTCTGGATCAACTGGCGAACAAGGAGGACAAAAGATGCTATCATTTGATAAGTGCCCCGTGTGCGGTGGCGAAATGGTCGAAAAAGACGTTGAGAAACTTCTGCGTGGTGGAAAGCACACTGCGGTATTAAGTGTACGCGCTGAAATTTGCTTGCACTGTGGCGAGCGACTTTATTCCAAAGAAGTTATCAGCCGTTTTGAGCAAATTCGATCCAAACTTATGCGTCAAGAACTGGCTGATTTTCAGCCGATAGGGCAATCATTCCAAGTTTCCAGCGAATACTCGAATACGCAATGCTAACAAACATTATGGAGAGAGACGTGCGTATTTTGGAGAGATGTGCGCTTTCTCATACCTCCTGACTATTAGCCGAATCGAAACACTATCTGGGACCCTCTCCATCTGCCATTGAAAAGGGGTGATCAAAATGCAGTTATTTCCATTGAGGGAAATAGCGAATGAACTTCCATTCTTCAAAACCGTGGATGACCGTGAAAAGCTATTAGGTGTCATTGGCGCTCTTGTGTTGCGGAGAATAAGCCTTAGCAAGGCTTCAGAGATCATGGGAATGGAAAGAGAAAGGTTTTTAGGGCTGTTGGATGGCATGAAACTGGGGTATTCATATCTTGAGGATCAAGACGTAGAGGTGGAGAGGAAATGGTAAGGAGCGCTGTCTTCAACAGTTCTCCCTGGATATTCCTTAACTTCTACAACAGCCTGTCTGTTCGGAGAGCCACTTGTCCTTACAGTGATGCTTTTGCCCCCGAAAATGGCCTTCGGAGGAAAAATGCCTGGGTTGGGGAATTCCCAGGGGTCGTTATAAGGCTGGAAGAAGTAAAATAGGAATTCAGAACAGGTTCCTGTAAATATCTTTGCGGTGTCCAATTTTGACAATCAGAATAAGTAGAACATCATCTTGAATCTCGTATATTATCCGATAATTTCCGATACGCACCTTGTGAAAGGGATTGTTCCCCTTCATCTTAGTTATATCCGGGTTTGGAAGCTTTTCTGCAAGGCTGTCGATCTTTTCGCTTACGCGCTTTCGGTCTGGTTTCGGGATCTTTTTAAGTGCTTTTGCAGCAGATCTTTTAACCTCTATTCTATATTTCAAAGCTCAAGTTCCTTTTTCAACTCTTCCCAGGGGATCGGTTCACCAAGCTCATTCTTAGCTTTCCATGCATCTTTTATATCTATTTGGTCCTCTAATTCCTGTAACAACTTAAGTTCCCTCATCGACACAATGGCAGCTATTGGCTCGCCCCGCCGGGTCAGAACAAACGATTCATCTCCGAAAGCTACTCGATTAATAATATTAGCAAATTTTTTCCTTGCATCAGCGGTAGTTATTTTATTTAACATGACAAATATCCTCATGAATTATTATGAACATTACGTCCCTTTTGTACATGTTGTACTTTAAGCCAATTCGGTTGTCAACTGATATTATTATCAAAAATATAAGAAGCTTTTAACAACGCCATTCTCTCAGATGGTGATGGCGGGCGTTCGGCAACAAATAGTGACCCTTCTTTGCCAGTTCATCCTTCTGCAACAGCTCATATAACTGGGAAAAACATTTTAAGAATAAGCCAAGACTGATTTTCATTGAGGCGTGACAACGGCAATTTTGGAGTCAAAATCATCCTTCTCAAATGTTGAACGCTATCCTGTTTAAGACCTACCTATCCATCAGCCAGACCGGGCAAGGTGGTTTTCTGTTGACCATACCCAGCTAATTTGGTATGGATTTTTTGCACTCTGTGGAGTTTCGTGTCATGGGCACAGTGAGGAAGGGCATTTGTGGCAAGGGCTCGTAAATGAAGCGGGAGGCGCGCATTTTGGAGCGATATGCGCTTTTTCGTACATTATAATCTATCAGCAGAACCGGCACGCTATCTGGGAGTCTCTCCATGTGCAATTTCCAAGGCGGTCAAAAGGATAATGAAAGAATAATTCAATATGGGATGTCCCCTCACCCCCCCACTCTTTCTCTAAAATTTCAATCACCTTCTACGAATTTTCTGATCAATTCATTCAATTCCTCATACTTATCTTCCAATGATAATAGCGCTTATTTCATTTAGAATATCTTTTATGGAAGGTACGGTTGAGGGCACTATTTTATCAGGTGTGTGTTTGTGATGGGGATAGGAATCTATTTCAAGATGATGAGGAGCATTGTCATAACGGAATAGCATTTGGCCGGCGCTGTTCATATAATGCAGCCTGTATTTTTCAATGGATAGGGTCTTTCGGGATTTAGTGGCAAATATGGCGATCTCCAAAACCGAAGAATCTATTATTAAGAGATGGCCTTTCAGATAGACTGTTTCTAAGGCAGGGCCAAAATATTTTTGAACATTTGATGACAGGACAATAGAGGAGGAGGCAATAGCTTTTTCAATGTTTTCAACGAATCTTTCTATCACTGGATTACTAAACGAATTGCTGACTGTGTTTTCCGCCACCGAGCATGGAGTTTTGCAAAGGCATACCAATCAAAATAATCAGCCTCATCTCCTATTTGACCAGCCTCAAACCTTTCTAAGAAAGTCTGGGTACTGAGTTGATATTTTTTCTCAAACTCCTGTAATACCTTTTTATAAAATGCCATTGCATTCGAATACAGGTCATACTCACGTTTTAGTGATAACTTGATTTCATTGGTCTGTTGCATGAAATATTTATATAAAAAGCAGATGTTGAAAGTCAAGGGTTTTTAACTGCTGCCATATATCTACAAAATAATAAACCGGCATCCCCCAAATCCTTGTTTTCACACTTTGAATCCTTTTCTGTTTCAGGCCCACTCTTCAGTTGCCCGGAGCATGGTGGTTTTCTGTTGACCATAATCAGCTAATTTGGTATAGATTTTTGCATTCTGGGGAGTTTCGTGTCATGGGCACAGTGAGGAAGGGCATTTGTGGCAAGGGCTCGCAAATGAAGCGGGAGGCACGTATTTTGGAGTGATATGCGCTTTTTCGTACATTCTAATCTATTAGCAGAACCTGCACGCCATCTGGGAAACTCTCCATGTGCTACTTCTAAGGCGGTTAAAAGAACAATGAAATAATAATTCAATATGGGATGTCCACTCTTTCTGGACTTTGATTAAAACTGTAAAATTGAAGGGTGTCTCCTTCCCCAGTCCCCCTTACTGCCTTTAATACACCAAAGGAATTTTTAAGTAAAAATAGGTTATAGGGGAGCCGACTATAACAAAGATCATGTAAGATTTTTTTAAAGGAGGTAGTGAGTTATGAAGCGGACATTTTCTTTGATATTAATCTTGGGTCTGGTAATCTCTCTAGGAATGCTTGGGTGTGCGAAAAAGGAGAAGGAGATAAAAATTGGGGGAGTGCTTCCTCTAACAGGTTCCGCAGCAGTTTGGGGCGAGAATGCAAAAATGGGATTAGAAATTGCTCTTGAAGAAGTAAACGAGGCAGGAGGAGTAAAAGGTAAAAATGTTAAACTTATTATTGAAGACAGTCAATCCGACCCAGCAAAAGCTGTCTCAGCACTTCAAAAGTTAATATCCACAGACAAGGTTTCAGTGGTGATTGGAGATATTGCTAGTTCATCTGTTCTTGCAATGGCCCCTATTGCTGAGAAGGCGAAGGTAGTTCTTTTATCTCCAGGGGCATCAAATCCAGACATATCTAAAGCAGGAGAATTCATATTTAGAAATTGGCAGTCGGACGCCCTTGAAGGGGAAGTTGATGCCAAATTTGCATATGAACGTCTTGCATATAGAAAGATGGTGGTTATTTATGTAAACAACGCTTATGGGACTGGCCTTAAAACAGTTTTTGAAGAAACATTTAAAAAATTGGGGGGGAAGATATTAGCCAGCGAATCGTTTGAACAGGGAGCTACTGATATGAGATCGCAGTTGAGTAAGATCAGTTCAGTAAACCCCGAGGCGATCTATATGCCTGGTTATCCCCCTGAGATGGCAATAACCCTTAGACACGCAAGAGAAATAGGGATTAAAATACAGTTTATATCCGTTCAGGCATTTGATGATCCCAAAATCTTGGAGACTGCGAAGGCTGCTGCTGAGGGAGTCTTTTTTTCTGTACCAAAACCTCCCGAACCTTCGCAACCAATTGTTACTAAGTTTATTCGAAAATACAAAGAAAAATATAACCGAGAACCAGGGGTTTGTAGTGACACTGGCTATGATGCTCTCAAAATTATTATCTGGGCAATGAATCAGTCGGGCGTATCAGGGCCAGAAATACAGCGGCAACTTTTAACACTCAAGGATTTTGCTGGGGCAGCCGGCTTAACAACCTTTGATAAAAATGGCGATGTAATTAAACCATTTATCTTTAAAAAGGTAAAAGATGGGAAATTTGAAAAGTTATAATTTCTATCTCCATGATTAATATGTTTGCAAAAATATTGAATTATCTTAGAAAAGATCCATATTTATGGATTGCAGCTTTACCAGTTGCTTTTTTTATGCTTATCGTATGGTTGCCTTATACGATAAACGATAGCTTTGGTAAATTAGGTATCAAGCTATTACCTCAATGGTTAAGTGAGTTATTGCAAAATTTAAATAGTTTCACAGTGGCATTTGCTCCGATCATTGTATATATTGCTTTCGTTTTATTATTTAGATTCGTAACTGGCAAAACTGATGAGTTAAATAAAAAAGCGGAAAAACTTGTAAATCAAACAGATCAAAGCACTATACGGTTAATAGAGGGAACAGCAATTCCCGCCCATCACTCTGCAAATTTTTCTTTATCATATATGGAGAAAATTTGAATGTTTTTACAACATATTGTGTAAGTAACGCAGATTTTTTGATTAGGAAAGCCTTTTTTTGGAGAAAAAACACAAGAGAATCAGTTTTGAAATCAAGGCGGTCTGCTTTCAAACATAGCTATCCCATCCTGGCAAATTCCCGACTTCTTTCCATTTCACGGTTTTTCTGATGTGCCTACATAGGAGATATTGCCTTTAAGAGGTATCATATAAGATGATCGGGGGTTGGAATTTGACGCCGTAGAGAATAGCTTGATAAAGCATTTGCATCGATTCAAACGCAAATTCTTTAAACAACGATCTCATTCGTTCCCATAATGCCCTTTTGCTTCTCAGCTTTTTCCATACAGCTTGGAATAATTTACAGGAAAGCTGCTGGGTCTGATCTACCAAAAAAGCCAACATCATGAGCATGGCAAAAACTAAGCTCAAGTTTTTTTCGCCGAGACCATAGTTATGTTCGAAATGATAACCCTGATTCTTCAGAGTATTGAAGGTTTCATTTTCGATCTTCCAACGGGTACGTCCACCCCGCATAATTTGATAAGCATTCTTTTTTGTCACAGTAAAATCTGTAACCCAGCTAAAATGCTTTGTCCCATCAGGAGCAATTTCCCAGTATTCTATAAAATTAACCAGCACATCCTGGTTTGACGCGTTAAGTGGGACCTGATTTATAAAACTGAAACGATGAACCATTTCAGGGTTCTCTTCATCGACAATTTCAAATTCAGTAGTCTGACCCGCATTTTGGGCATTTTTAACCTGCTCGAAGAGAAAAGCATGATCGCCTTCTTTGACTCCCAGAATATAGTGTAGATTATATTTCTGTGCTTCCCTGATATGAGGCGCATTTGAACTCAGAGCATCTTCGGTAATTATAAGGGGTAAGTGAGGGTGATCGTTCCTCAACTTTTCAAAAAACCGCTTGGCGGCATTACGTTCACAGTCGTTTTTGGTCTCACCATCATGTTTATTAATGAATTCCGGCGCTAAAGGAATAACCTCCTTGAAATCAGGATGAACAATTGCCGCCCCTAACATTTGCAGGTGATATGTAACTTCCCCTGTTTTTTTATTTACCTTTTTTAAACAAATGTCAGAGGAGAGTTTTTTCGAGGAAAAAAAGCCTGTTCCATCCAAACTCAATAGATAACACCCCTCAAAAAACAGCATACGTTCAAGTACCTTACCTTTCTGTAGTTGCCGAAAAGGTCCTTTAAATGCAGGTCTAAGTTCCTCGGGATCAACTGGATCAAGATTTTTCCGCATCTGTGTATCGCAAGGGACGTTATCTATAAGGTAAATGTCCTTCAGGTTTTGATCAACTCCTCTTCTTTCATCAAAAACTAGCAATGACGGATCTTTGAGAGAAAACATGGCAAAGCCGGACATCAGCGCATCTGCCATAGAAATCTCAATATTGCCTTGACGAAAATCCGATACATTCAAAAAATCGTTATGAAGAGCTTTGAATAAAACATCTGCATTAAGATGCTTGCGGAGCCTGGATGATTCTGACATACGCAATCCCTCCTTTGCGTCAATATTCTAAATAAGGGAGGGTAAAATGTCTATTTTAGCATAGTACTATTATCCGAAATTATGTACTAATGAGGTTTATTTTTCTACGATAATCTCTTTTTTACATAGAAATTCTCGATATTGCTTGAATTGTAGTGCAAAAGCTTCCAAAATTGAACTGTCAGTTTATCGTCTATGACACGCAATGCGATGTTTGAGGAAATCAGGGACAGAGTTATGAAGGTTTCCACGTTCCGGTTGCATTCCAGCAATTCTCATTATGGCTTTTTGTTTAAATTTCAACAAGATATAAGATGTTACCAGGTCTGCTTAAAAAACTACGATCTCGTAAAATCATCCAAAAACGACGAT
>Ga0255424_1160_pt1 | contig 11077 bp, 8 predicted proteins | sample ANMaggSeSYBR02F3_FD_182670 | JGI IMG/M metagenome (GOLD analysis project Ga0255424, IMG submission 182670) | Sediment cell enrichment communities from methane seep in Santa Monica Basin, California, United Staets - ANME aggregate JGI... | ecosystem: Environmental > Aquatic > Marine > Cold seeps >... | reverse complement strand
GTATCAAAATGGATAAACTAAAAAAATGTAGCATGCCATCCGGCCTGGTTGCTGTTTTTTTCCTTTTTTGTGTTGTAGCCTTTTCAGGTCTGCAAGTTTCCCTGGTTAATGCTGAACCTGTTCCAGTAATTGACAAGACAGTTGAAAAGGCAATACTTGCTGAGGACTGGGAAAAAGTAGCAAATTTACTTGATAAGGTAGATACTGAAACGCCGTCTCCTGTGCTTCGCTACATTAAAGGGCATGCTTGTTTGGCGACAAATAGAAACAACGATTCCCTTGAGATGTTCGCATCTGCACTCAATGACGCAGACCGACACACATGGCAAATATGGGCAGACGATTTTGCCAGTCAACACATCAAACATGCAATTGTTTTATACCTCAAGGGAGATGCGCTCGCTCGCCAAAAGGAGTGGGAGGCCGCTGACCAATGTTTCATCAAAGCTTTGGAGCTTGATCCGCAGTGCTATCTTGCTTTAAACGCTCGTGGAATCGTGGCCCATGCGGTAGGAAACACGCTGATGGCCCGCACTTACTTCCTGCATGCTACGGAAATCAAGGAGAATTTTGCCGATGCACATGCCAGCCGTGGGACGTTGAACATCTATTCTGGTTCTGTGAAAAAACGGAAAGGCATTGGCCCGGAAAAGTCATTCATGAAAGCCAAACAGTATTCCCGGGATAAGGACCCATTGCTGCCTCTACTTGGGCTCGGCTGTGTCCATTACGGCAAGCAGGAGTACCAGGAGGCGCGACAATATTTCGACGACGTCCCCGAGGCGTCTGATCTTGCGCCACTTGCACACAGCAATGTATTAGCGGCTGAGTTGGGCAACTTGCTTCGAACTATATTAGAAGCTGAGAAGGTCGGCACCTTTGTTCAGTCAAAGGAATACCAACTTGAGGGTGGTCGGAGGGTTGAGATTCAAGAATCAGAACAGGGATTGTCGATGAACTTTAGCGATAACAAAGAGTGGGGGGTAAAGGGGGTTGATATTCACATACCACCTTTTATAACAATTCATTGGGGGCCAAAATCACCAAAACCACCAGATGATGAAGATAAAGGGAAAGACGGAGGGGAAGACGAAGGGGAAAACAAGAACGAGAATAAATCATCGATTCCTTTACTTTATGACGATTGGTTGAAAGGCGGAATTCGGACCACAAATATCAACGAAGTTGCCGCGTTGACTGATGCCGTCGCGGCAGTAACCGAAAAAGTAAACCAGCAAATAGCTGTAGCTACTGCGTCCCGAGTTTTAGTCAGCGAGTCTTTGGCAGGGCAGAAAGAAGGCCAATTTGGTGGAGTAGATGCAGATGTTCGAGGCGCTCGATCTAATCGTGGACAATGGGCTGTGTCGACCGTTTATGGTTTGCTTTATCCAGTGCCGCGAAAGAGTCCACAGCCTTAGTTGGCAATGGATGTTAAGGTGATTAACGATATGTGTAATCAAAATGTAACGATTAAAAGGAAGTACGCTTTGCAACCGGCAAACTACAGGTGTCTGTTGTTTATGTTGGGGATCGTCCTGTTCCTTAGCTCACCAAACTGGTGCTTGGCCGACTCAATCAAGGCTTTTTCGTTGAGAGAGGCGAATCTGCTGTTGGAGGGCGGAAACGCGGTTAATGAGGAACTCATGACATTAGGTGGCATCACCCGGCTTGCCGGAATGGTATTTGACAGGGAAACTGGTGACGTAATTCTTATCGGTAAGACCCGAAAAGACCTTCCGCCGACTACGATTGATGATTTTGCAGTGGCTCTGCGATGCCGCTTGTTGAAGGGGCAGTATCCGCGTGTCAGCATCGACATGGACGAAGAAACCGCCAAAACAGGGATGCAGGAGGTGCGTTTTGAAGGCGGTATTGAGGAGACCAAATTCGGCAGTGATTTTTTGGAAAGTGATGTTATCCTAAAACGTTATAGCCTGGATCTGCTTCGACATATCCATGGGGTTGAACCTTATCTAAAGCTGTATGAAATTGCCACCAGAAAACAGATGGCAGAGGAAGGTCACCCAGTCGAGCAGGTCAAGTGGTTCTCTGAGGAAGAGTCAGGAAAAATCGTGGAACAGTACGTCGGCAAAAAAGCGAGCGAAAAAGGCATTGTCCAGAGTAGGTTTTGGTTCCATGTAATAGACGACGAATCCTTCATCGTGGAGCAGGATGATGTTTACGTTATTGAAGAACTCCGCCTCGGCGTAAAAACGGAAACGATACTCCAGCGCGGCGTCGATGCCTCGGGCAAAAAAGTCGAAGGAGGGCGTGATGATGTGGGCGAAGAATTTTCCCGGCAGTTTACAGAACATTACCATAATGCTTGCTCTGAGCACCCATTACTAAAACGGTTGAAAGTCATGTTCGATCTGGTTTGCATTGCGGAAGGCATCGCACATCTCGGGGATGAGCGACCTGATCTGGACTATCTGCTGCACAGACATCACGTTCAGTCGGAAGCAACCCCGAAAAGATACCCCCTTGTTCACCGCGTTGGAGAGTTCCGCGGAAAAGATGACGTTTCGGTGCTTGCGCAACTCAGTGGGGGGATATCGCTGGAAGCTATCCTTCTGGCGTTAGAGGACGGCGACGTCAACGGGCTCAAGATGGCTGTGCTACATTCCCGACCGGACAAACATTCACTCTGCTGGACATTGCCATTGGACGAGTGGAAAATGCCCAATGATGAACCTGTCAATAGTGAAACTGGCGTGACTGCATCTCGAAAAAAGTTACGTCCTAAAAACCTGGGATTTGCTGTTTCGGTTCAAAAATATGTTTTTGATCCAGCACAACCGGGGAATGAAACTCTGAAGTTCAAGGGTTTTCCTGCCCCTCCTGCTACAAGACACACGCCCGTATCTAACCCGAAATTCAGAAAACTTGAGCGTTTGCGCACAGCCTCCAAATCATCAATTGATATTGAAGACGTAACGTTTAAAAGGGCAATCCTTGCTGAAGACTGGGGAAAAATAGCGGATTTACTTAATGAAGTTAATACTAAAACGAAATCTCCGGTGCTTCGCTACATTAAAGGGCATGCGTGCCTGGCGACAAATAGAAATAATGAATCTTTATCTCTTTTCTTTATGATGTCCCGGGAGGATTTGAAAAAATGGGCAGAATGGTGTGAAGCTTTTGTCTCGCAAAACAAGACAAAGAGTATAGCATATTACTTTCTTGGAGATATATATTCCAGAGTTGGTGCTTTAGATCAAGCACTCAAACATTTCTCTAAAGCAATTGAGATAGATAAAGAGAATTATTTAGCCTGGAATGCACTGGGAGTTATTTCAACATTACGTAAAAATTACAACAATGCGATAGAGGATTTCAATAAGGCGGCAAACATTAATCCCGACTTCAACGATGTTAATAATAACTTAGGCATGATGCGGATCAGGCAGGGCCAAGGGCGCAAGGGCGCTATAGCAAAATTTCGTTCTGTCATTGAATCAGACCAAGGGCATGCATTGGCTCATCATGGATTGGGTTGTTTGGAACTTCTCAAAGCACAAAAATTAGCTCCACAAGAAAACAAAAATATACAGAAAGCTCTCGAACTATTGCCAGACGTGCAAGAGTTATTTATTGAAAATGAAACGAGATTTGCTGATGCTTATTTAGATAAGCAGGCAGAGTTTCTATTTGCTGATGCTGGAGAAGAAGGTACGTTACTTAAAAAAGAATTCAAGATTCGGCAATTGGGAAGTCAAGCTGCCCATTATCGTGGTCAACAATCACAACCAAATGCTAATCTTATTACAAAGCTATTTGGAAAATATAGAGAAATTGGTGTGCAGAAGCAGTTGGTAAATCAGGTCCGTGATATGTCGCCAGGGGAAATGAAGCGTTTATCAAAAACGGATTCAAGAAGTTTTGGAGAAGCTTTAAATGCAGTATCAATCAACGAAAGAGTTTCAAGAATACGATTAAAACAGGATAAGAAAAACTATGCATTAGATCAAGTACTTTCTGTAGGTGTATCAACGATTCCGCTGGTTGGAGGGACTGCTTCAAAAGTTATTGATCTGGTATCTGAAAATTATTACAATAATGTTAAGCAAAAATATGCAAATGATCAAGCATTAAAAAAAACTATGGTTGACGCAATGGACTATGAAATCAAAAGGCAAATTAAGACAGGAAAATACAATCCTACAAGCATGCCTGAGTCATTCAAGAACTCGCGCAATGCTCAATCCATAGATATTAACAAGCTTAGTAAAATTTACCCTGGCCAAAAACCGTCACAAACCTTCAGGCCAGCAGGTGCCACAACCAACAAGGCACATGTAATATGGGATGATAATGAATGGCCTTTTATGCCGATATTCGGTTTATGGTATCCTGTTCCACAAGCGAATTCCGAAAGTAATGGAGATTAATATGCGACGTTTTGCCTTTGTTATCTTGATATACATTTCACTTTTTGCATCTGTATCATTTGCAGATTCCTACACTGCATTTTCATTCAAAATTGCACGTGATCAGTTCAACAAATATAGCAACAACCCCAAAGCTCTAAACTGTGCTGGAATAACTCGTCCTGTTGCACTGGTGTATGATACTGATAATGAAGATATTATTTTGGTTGGCAAGAAAGAGGAGCACCAGGAACCTGTAAATTATGACGACTGGGTGGTTGCAGCGAGGGCAATTCTCAAAAACCGCAAAGATCCTGCGGTCAGCATTGATCGTACCAATGAAACCGACATCACTAAAAAGCAAAAAGTTCGATTCGAAGGTGGGCTTGAGGACACACAGTTTGGACGGGATTTGCTCGATGCAGATGTTATTCTAAAAAGATTTGGTTTGGGTACAAAATCTGCTGGGGTTTTTGGGTTAAGATCATACCTGGATCTTTCTGTTGAAGACTATGAGGCTACTGGAAAGGAAAATAAGCTTGTCAGCCGCTTTTGGTTTCATCCCCTCAAAGCCTCATCATATGTTACAGCAAGAGATGGAATCGTAGTCGTAGAGGAATACCAGATTGGGGTGCAAAACCAGATTATGGGTTCTGATGATAATATTGAACAGGATCATATTGGAGAAAAATTCGCATCAGATTTGCAGAATAATTTTTCAGACATCAAGCTGTATTTTCCAGAACTGGCAAGATTGGAACAGTTATATTATCTTGCTGCTCTTGCGCAGGGTCTGGATGCAAGCGGAATCTCCAAGTCATCTTTAATTCCATACTGGCTTAGGGAATATACTGTAAATACTGTTAACACTCCCAGAGATTACCCTTTAGAAAAAAATTCTCATGAATTTAGGAATGTAACATTAGAAGTAAGCGGTGGTGTCAGTCTTGACACATTGGTCATTGATCTCCAGGATGGTGTTGCAGATTCTATTAAAAAATACGTAATAAGCTCTCGTCCTGACAATCAGTCGTTGTCATGGGAAATTCCTCTTGTCAGCCTCGTCTGGGATAATATTTTTGATCCCGCTGAAATTGAGAAAATTAAAAAAGCTGAAAGCAATAGAGTTAATTTTGGCATGAATTTGTTTAAAAGGATAATCCCAAAAAATTTAACATCTCAGTCATTACCAGATACAAACAGTTTTATGTTTAAGGAAACGCCTCCATCCCAACAATTCAAGCAATTAAATTTTCACAAACCAACCTCATTTAATTATGACAGTACACCATTTAAAAGGACAGATCCTTTTTTAGTCAAAGCGCCTATGTCAAAAAATATCGGCGGAGTAATGCTCCAGGGCACAGCAAAATTCTCCGGAGACGCCACTGTTGATCTCTCCGGCGGCAGTTTTTCCTTTGTTGTGGACGGTAAAAATGCCCGTCTTAGCCCTGAGGCGTTTAGAAAGTTCGTAACTGCGCTCTGGTCAACGTATTACAGCAACCAGGACCCTGGTATTTCTATTGACCCTATCGCGCCCGGCGCAAAGAAGCATTTAGTTCGTTATATCGGCAAGGTTATGAATAATGACCTGGGCAGGGTAATGCGGGAAGCGGATTATATTATGAAAAAGTGGTCTGTCGGGACGGCAAGACCCGATATCAAAGGGTTTATGAACCCGGATGACTATGCAGCCAAAAGAGGTGTAGTGAATGTTGGCGCATGGAGCAGGTTCTGGTTTGTGCCTGAAGATATGAGTTTTAAGCAGGGCGGAAATATGCTCCTTTTTGACCATGGAAGAATGACAGTACAAACAGAATATATGTATGGCACAAAAGGCAAAGACCCTGCAAATGAACAATTTGCCCAATTCTTTACAGACAAGTATGATTTGATTGCAGAAAAATATCCGGTATATAAAGAACTTTTCGAGTATTCAAAAGTAGTGAGCCTTGCAAAATATCTCAAGGAAAAAGGCATTCCATTGTTCTGGTTCCTGATGGCTAATAAGGACCTTGTGATTACCGAGGACTCCCCCGGCACAGTGAATGCCCTTGCAAAAGGTTCTGATTATTTTAAAGGCGTGTCCATAGAAGGCGGTGTTGACCTGTGTTCCGAAGAAAATTACATCTATGACAAAAGCGCTGTTGCAGCCATACAAAAAGCATGGGCCAATACCCAGAAAAAAACACATTTAAAATCAATCATTTCCGATGATAAAAAAATCTCAAAAGTCCCGCCCGGTCATTTCACATTTGATATGGGAAAAGACAGTTACACAGTGGTACCCCAACATTCGCTGACATCGGGTAAGGACAGAAGAGGAATCAGGTACCAGACAGATCTGGCTATAAGGGCCGCGGGATTCCAGTTGGCTAAAGAGTCTCTGGCGAAAATACATGATGAAATCGTTTATAGAAAGATACGAAGGTTTCAAATAGATGAAATTAAGTCCAGGAATTTAAAACTGCCGCTTGATGAAGATACATACAATACCTTATACATTGAGGGAAAGCATAAGGCAGAATCAAAAGTAGCATACATTTTTGATGGTTTGAAAAGGCTGGAAAATATTGACTACAAGAATGAAGATGAATTTACCAAAGATATAGAAAAAGTTCTTGGCGACAGGAAAACAGAAGAGATACAAAAATTAATTATGAAGTACGCATATTATAAAAACAATCTTGAACTGGTACGCTACTTCAATCCGAAACAGCAAGAAGAAGAAGAAGGAGAATTCGGAAAGGGCTGGCACCTTCTGATACCATACAAGATTCAACAATCAGGAGACAAAATAACACAATTTCGAGGTAAAGTGATTCCCGAAAAAATAGCGCTGAAAAATCTGTTCACAGGTGAAAAAGAAATCTTAACTTTCGATACAGAACGCTATAACTATGCAGGGCATGTTCCCAAAAACCTGAAATCAAGTCAGGTGGTTGGGCTATTTCTAATGACTGATGCATCCTATCGCCTAGAGGATAAAATCGGGAACAAATTCCTTTTTAATCAGGCCGGCAACCTTACTGACATGATTTTCTCGGAATTCCATCAATACCACATTGATTACCTTTACAGTTTTACGGATGCGTTTGAAGAAAGCCCTTACAGAGTTAAAGGATATGGTGAAGAAACTGTGGAATTTTCCGATTTCATTGCACCAAAGAGGATAAAAGTGGAGGATGTTATCCATGGATACAGTGAAGTGCTTGTTTACACTGATGAAGGGAATTTAATAGGTTATAAACCTGAAAACAAAGAAACAAGCAAATATAAAATACTGGCTCCTTTAACCGATACATCTTTTCGACTGGTTGATAAAGCCGGGAATGAGACATCTTTTGACCCAATAGGCAAATTCGATGAAATGAATGTTTCAGACAAAAATCTCCTGGTCAAGACAATCACACAGGGGAACAACAAAATAAAATTCAACTACACAATAGATAACAGCGGAAAAGTAATTATAGCCGGCGCAAATCTTTATAGTGGAGATGAAACCACGCGGCCCCGTTATGCGATAAATTACAATTATGATGATGACGACAGGCTTTATGCCGTAAAACGATCTACGCCCCGCCTGGCTGAAATTCACGACAGTGGTCAAAAGGACAAAAGATTGGCATTTAAAGGGAAGCCAATAATTACCCAGAAAAAGGGTGTATTGAAATTGACACAAAATATGCCTTTGTGGGAAAGCTCTATGGTGGAACAACAATAAAAAGGAGGATTGATGAGTATTGGCGATATAAAAGAAGGGGTGTCTCGCTTATCTATAAAAGAACAAGCAGCTCTCGCTTATTGGATAATTCACGGTTTGGAGGTGATTACTGAAAATGAAGATGTGGTTGATACTGCTTGGCGAAAAGAAATTCGAGCAAGGGTCGAAGCAATTAAATCTGGCAAAGTACAAATGATACCGGCAGAGGAAATGTGGAAAGACATCTTGGGCGATTATGTTAAGACAAGCTGAATATCATCCAGAAGCGAAGTCAGAAATGCGAGAGGCTGCAAGCTGGTACGATGATAAAGTCTATGGCCTTGGGTTGGATTTCCTGTTTGAAGTGAAAAATGCGGAATCTTATATTGTTCAGAATCCCGAATTATGGCCGAATTATGAAGTTGGAACGAAACGATATATAATGCAAAGGTTCCCTTTCGCTGTTATCTATCTGACATCGAAAGAAAAAATTCAGATTATAGCTGTTGCACATTGTAAGCGTAAACCAGGATACTGGAAGAACCGCCTGAAAGAAAAGGAAATTGAAAAAGAATAGGTGATAGGGATAACAATTGCGGATTTCAGCAGCGCGTTTCATATTATTCTTAAAGGGCAGCAGGATACAGATATGTTCATGTGTTTTTCTGGAGTTTTCTTGAGGAAACTTTTAATATTTATAATCACTGTTTGCGTACTAGCTGGACTTACCGGGTGCGGGCATATTCAACCTTCACCAAAAACGCAAATTGATGAATTAAAAGCTGATAATATAGTGAAAGACGGTTTGACAGGTAGAAGAAGTGGTGATGATGATGATGAAGGGACTGGAAAATCGGCAGATCGCACTGAAGTAGAGTTTGCAGCGTTGATGCAGAAAAAATATGATCGTTTTGCTGAAAAATGGGAAGATTATGGTATCGTCGATGTTGAATTGCTTGTTGAACTGTTCCTTTATTCTCAAAGCAAAATTTATAATCGAGGGGCTGTTGGACCTGAGGACATAAAAAAATATTACAATGAATTAAAGTCACTATCTAAAAACATTCAATTTGTTGATTCAAATAAAAATATTGTTAAAAAGGCCAAAACGGCTTTGTATAAAAACGGACATGTGGAAAGTTATAATAAACAGAAGGATTCCGTGCTGGATTACTTCCTTCACAGCAGCATCCAATGTTCAAGCGGAAGCAGGATAGTAATGCTTATTTCTATGCTAAGTCAATGGAATCGGTTTAATAATCAATATAATAATCGTGCTGATTTTATGAAATACTGTAAAGACAATGTTTTTGTATATAGAAAAGGACATGTTCAGCCCGGCTGGCTTCATCGCCATATAAACATTGATGATGTTATTGTTGTAGAATCCACAGAAAATAATAATGCAGAACTCAATTTAGGCACATTTGAAGAAATGACAAAAAAGAGGATGTCTGTCAGGGTGTGCAGGGCTGATTATGTTTTAATGACACACCTTGCACAGTATTTTAATGATCGCATAAGGATTCGTATCTGGAAAAAGGAAGCAGTACTGTTTGAAAACAAAATTGTTCACACAGCGGTTCAGAGCAGTATCGGAAATGATATGTTCGGCTTCGGTTATACTAATGTCCCGGAAGGGGATCTTGAAATTAAGTCGGCAGGACGTGTACAATCTGACAATCCTTCATTTTTGCCTGTAAAAGAATATGAAGGTGAGCCTATTATTAAACGAAAAAAAAAGCGCGGTATCATAAGTGCAGAAGAGTTTGAAAGAAAAATACTCAGGATTCCTTTATCAAGCGGAGAAAAGCGAAAATGTCTTAGTCTGTTGTCTTCCTATCTTAGATATGTGAACGAAAACCATATTCAGCATTTGAGCTACTTGAATAAAGAAGTTATAGAACAAATGGGCCGGTTTGGATTTGATTTTAGTTATGTGCTGAATAATGATAGAAGAATTGAATATGTTTGTGGTATGTTTTCAATCTTCGGACAATCTGCCACAAAAAAAGAGGAAAAGACAACAGGCAATTCCTCAATTTCCTGGGATAAGTTGTATGATTTAATGGCAGTAGATGCTGATGATTACAGAAGCTCCCTGGGGTGGTAATTCAATTTAATCAAAGAATTCATCGCAGCTCTGCTGCGGGGTATAATTCATTCTTTTTTAATGCCTCTAATCCTCAAATAATCGAGTTTTTGCTCTTTTGGGTTTTGGCCTGTTCTCGGGCTGGGCTTCAATACCTTCTACTGCTTCAATATCCTTTTCCTTATAACCTTCAGAGGAAGGGGGCAGGTCATGGGATATTGGTGTTCTGGCTTGTAGTTTTGATTGTTCGAATTTTCTAATAGCGTCTGCCGATGATAATTTTTTAAAGAACTGTTGAGAGAATTCCCTAATTATTTCCCCACCATGTTTCTTTATGCTTAGCGCACCCCACATTGCGGTACATCCATGACAGCCCAAATTTATATCAAACTCATCTTTCCAGATGACAGCTCCTATTCTATTTTTCAGGGTCCATTCAACAACAATCGTCGTTTTTGTCGCTTGAAAAACGAAAGGAGGAGGGTTCACAAAAATTGAAAGTATATGTGGTATAAGAATAGCGTCAACATTTGAATTTGGCAATTCTGTCACATCATTCTTGACTGATACGCTGGAAAAAAGAGCCTGAGCTACTTCCTCTGCGCTTTTGCATAAATTATCACCTAATGGAATTATATCCATCCCGCTTTGTACCCACTTAGCATTTCGAAAGCTTTGTGTCATGATTAGTTCAATTCCCAAGTCTATTCTGTCTTTTTGTGGGTAATTGGTTTCGAGAAAGGGAATTTCGTAAACCATGGTACAACCAGCAAGTAATGTAACCAACAACAGTAATCCCGCTTTTCTTAATTTGCCACCTATTTGCTCCGTGATCATGTTATGTTCCCGCCTGTATTTTACCGCCATTGCTGAGCTAAGACTCGTGTTGCATCAGACTGCTACGTGCCTGCT
>Ga0255424_1221_pt1 | contig 11365 bp, 9 predicted proteins | sample ANMaggSeSYBR02F3_FD_182670 | JGI IMG/M metagenome (GOLD analysis project Ga0255424, IMG submission 182670) | Sediment cell enrichment communities from methane seep in Santa Monica Basin, California, United Staets - ANME aggregate JGI... | ecosystem: Environmental > Aquatic > Marine > Cold seeps >... | reverse complement strand
AGATATTGTAGAAAGAGGTCTTAACATTTTTGACAAAATTATTGTAGCAATATTGCGTAATCCGGCAAAAGAGGCTCTGTTTACTGTTGAAGAGCGGAAGGAAATGATAGAAACAAGCTTAAACAGAAATTCTAACGTTGAAATAGATGTTTTTGATGGGCTACTTGTCGATTATGCAAAAAAGAGGAACGCCGTCGCAATACTGCGCGGAATGCGGGCTGTGTCTGATTTTGAATATGAGTTTCAACTGGCCCTGATGAACCGCAAGCTTAACAGGGAAATTCAAACTGTTTTCCTTATGACCGGCCTCAGGTGGATTTTTATCAGCTCATCCATAATAAAAGAAGCCGCAAGCTTTGGCGGCAACATCAATGGTATGGTGCCTCCAATAGTAAGTCGGAAATTAAAAGAGAAATTCGGTTTCATCACATCTTCTGATGAATAGGCTGTGTCTCGAAGGAAACAGGCGAGGATAAAAAAATGATTATTTCTCTCTCAAAAAATGCAATGTTTGTATTAGAAAAGAGGTATCTGAAAAAAGACAGCAATGGAAATATTGTTGAGACCCCAGAGGAGCTCTTTGCAAGGGTAGCGAAGAGCATTGCCGTTGCAGATAAGATGTTTGATCCTAAAGCCGACGTTAATAAGACTGAAAAAACTTTTATGCAGTTATTGACCAGTCTCTGGTTTATACCCAACTCTCCAACCCTTATGAATGCAGGAAGGCGCCTCGGACAGTTGGCCGCTTGTTTTGTTCTTCCTGTGGAAGATTCAATTGAGAGTGTTTTTGAAACATTGAAACATACCGCCATGATTCATAAAAGCGGGGGAGGTACTGGATTTTCATTTTCTCGTATCCGTCCGGAAAAAGATGTTGTTTTATCTACAGCAGGAATTTCAAGCGGTCCCATTTCATTTATGAATGTTTTTGATGTTGCAACAGAAACCGTCAAGCAGGGTGGTACCCGAAGAGGTGCTAATATGGGTGTTCTCAGGGTGGACCACCCGGATATAGAAGCTTTTATTGAGTCAAAAAACGATCCTGGCAGATTAAACAATTTCAATATATCGGTTGCTCTGGACAAAACATTCATGGATTCGCTTGAAAAAGATTCAGATTATGATCTTGTCAATCCGCGGACAGGCCTGGTTGTTAAGCGCATTTCCGCCAGACAGATATTTGACAAGATAGTTGGTTCAGCATGGCAAACCGGAGAGCCGGGAATAATATTTATTGATCGTATAAATGAAAATAATTCCACTCCTCTTCTGGGAGAAATTGAGGCGACAAATCCTTGCGGAGAACAGCCGCTTTTGCCTTACGAGTCGTGTACATTGGGCTCAATTAATCTTTCAAATATGGTAACAGGGAACACCGTTAATAAGAAGCGGCTTAAAAAAACCGTTCATTCGGCGGTTCATTTTCTTGATAATGTCATAGAGGTAAATAAATATCCTCTTTCACGCATCGAGAAAATGAGCAAAAGTACAAGAAAGATAGGTCTTGGTGTGATGGGATTTGCCGACATGTTGATAAAACTGGGAATCCCCTATGATTCAGATGAGGCGGTTTCACAGGCCGAAGATATTATGTCTTTTATATCACAGGAATCAAGAGAGGCTTCTGCTGCCCTGGCTGAAAAGCGTGGAAATTTTCCTTATTACAAAGAAAGCGCCTTTGATAATCCTTCAACTCCATATATGAGAAATGCTACAACCACCACAATTGCTCCAACAGGTACAATAAGTATTGTTGCCGGCACCTCCAGCGGCATTGAGCCGGTTTTCGCAGTAGCATATGTAAGGCGAGTGCTGGATGGAAAATCACTTCACGAGATGCATCCTTTGTTTATTAAAAAGGCCAAAGTCGAAGGATTTTACAGCAAGGAGTTTGCTGAAGAAACTGCCATGACCGGTTCTGTTCAACATATAGATGCAGTCCCTGATCATATAAAAAGATTATTTAGAACATCTTATGATATTTCTCCTGAGTGGCATATAAAGATGCAGGCTGCTTTTCAGAAATATACTGACAATGCTGTTTCAAAAACGGTGAACTTTCCTGCTGATGCCACAATAAATGATGTAGAAAAAGTATATAGTCTTGCTTACAGGAGTGGTTGTAAGGGCGCAACCATTTATAGAGATGGAAGCCGCAGCGGCCAGGCTATGAGTATTGGCAACGGAAAACGTCTTTCTGTAAAAATTGCCCCCAGGCCCAGACCTGAACGCACGTATGGTGTTACAGAAAGAATAAGCACAGGCTGCGGAAATCTTTACGTTACCATTAACTCAGACCAGAAAGGAATGTGTGAGGTTTTTGCTCAAATGGGGAAAACCGGCGGTTGCGCATCATCCCAGATAGAAGCCGCGGGCCGCTTGATTTCTCTTGCATTACGGTCAGGCGTAAAGATAGATGCTATCGTAAAGCAGCTTATAGGCATCCGGTGCCCTTCTCCTTCATGGCAAGATGGCAAAATGGTTCTTTCCTGTCCAGATGCAATTGCACAGGTTTTGAAGAAATTGACGAATTCTGATTTTGTTGAGAGAAAAACCATGCTGTGTGTCTGCCCGGAATGCGGCGGGATAATGTCACATGAAGAGGGCTGCATAATTTGTCGTTCCTGCGGATTCACAAAATGCAGTTAAGTTTTGCTTTTATTCAGCCTTCTCGGGCAGGGTAAATCTCCTGAACCGTTTCAGCTATCAGATCGGCGATTAGATGGTCATCATATCGGAATCCGTGAATGCCGCTATGAGACGGATCAGCTTCCTCTGGTTCGTACAAAACCTTAAGGTTGCGGGCATCGGGGCTCTGAGTACGAACATAATTGATTATTTCTCCCACATTCAAAACAGCAATTTTTGCCTTAACGCCCAGTGTCAATTTCCAACTTACCAGCCTTTCAATAAATACGGAGGGTAAATGATGTCGTTATCTTGAATTGTGAATAACATCAGTTAATCATTAATCAAGACGCGGTCATTTACTCTTTTTCAGTGGGGGCTTTCGGCATGCAAAACATAAAAGCATAGGATGTCCTGATGCCGCCGTCCTTCCCAATTCGCTTTGCTCCTCTTTAGAATCAATCCGTATGAACATTATCATTTAGTCCAAGTTCCCTTAGCGCAACCTTTGTTTCCTCGACTTGGTGGTCAGCAACACCATCTTTAGGCGATGCTTCAATGCTTACGTTCAGCTTGAGACAGCCGGACTTTACGAATTTTGTCAGGACCTTTGTGTAAAAATTCATCCATTTCTGAGGCGTGACTTCGCCGGACCAGATCAGTCTTTGCGGCTTTCCCTGTGCATCTGGAGGTTCTGGGTGACGAGGCTTAGGTTCTTTGCTAATCTGGACATCCGCCGCTCCTGAGATTTTACCAACTTTCGCGCTGACTATAAAATTCCCTTCGTCTTCAGCAGCCTTAAAAACACCATTATGCCCGATTTCTCCGCCCGTTGCCGACCATTCAACTATTTTTGTCTCTATATCACGGCCAAACTGGTCAATGCCTCTAACAGTAAATGTCTGCTTTGCTCCCGGTTTCAATTGGGTCTGTGATGGTGCTACTATAATCTTGGCCAATTCAGGTGGCTTTACATGCTTTTCCGCTTCTTCGGATATGATGATGAACATATCCTCTGATATTTCCACATCCAGAGAATCCAACGGTTTCTTATACACGAACGGGGAATAACCGCCATCCGGCGATTTTCCGACATAGGCCAGGTGGCCTTCGCTAACACCACGGGCGATAGTGTCCTTAACGGCTTCTGCATTCAAGAGGCGTGGAAATTGCGGTGATGCGAAAAATGCGTCCCGCACAGACCTGGCACTCCATTCAATGAAGGCAGGGGGCCAGTTTCTAACCAAAAAGCGAGGGCTGACATCCTTTTCAACATCGTTGGTCTGCCGCAAAGTGAGCAATATAAATTTGCACATTGATTCAGCAGAACTGGATGTGGGCAGACCAAGATCGATTGTATGGATTTTGTTATCCTTTCCAAGAAGCATTACATTTTTATAGGTTCGCCATACAGTCTCTTTCAGGGCGCTTCTTGCTTTTTTGATATTCTTATCAAGCTGGCGTGTCTGGGCATCATCCAGATTTAATTCTTCGTCATCTATATCTTTCCATGCAATTAGTTTCCTGGCCTCGTCCCTTATAGGCCCGGCAGATTCGGCGACAACCCATATCAAAGCGCTTTTATAAGTCCGGGCTGATTTTCCATATTCCCTGGTCATGGTTTCGATGATTTGTTCAATTCCTGGGGCATCCTGGATAGATTGATCAGGGCTCATGATAATAAATGAGATAACAGGGCGGTCGGGAATTTGCCCGCTTTTGTCCGGAAAGAAAACCCTTTCAACACCTTCGGTAGCAGGAAAGACTTTCTGAATTTCTTCCTGGAGCCTGGTTTCAATATCTTCATCTTTTACATTTGCACGACGGTCGGCAAACCGTTTGTTCAAGTTTTCTTTGAGACGGAAGCGATACTGATTTCTTTCCGTTGTCAGATAATAACAGGCATCGGTTAATGCTTCTAATGCGGTTTCCACGTTGCCTATATCCAATTCCGGTTCTGCGATATCCAACCGGATTTCCGGCACGCTTGCTTCATTTCTGGTCTGGCCCCCATTTGATTCAAAGAAGATCACAGTGGCCACCTTTTTGTGCAGGCGCGCTTTTTTGATCGTGTCAACGGCTTCGGCATCCAGCCGTATGGCATGAGATTCTTTCTTTCCGCAAATGTCTGTTGTCAAAGCGCCTTCCAGTTTTGCTTCCCCTAACTGCTCAAATACCGCTGCTCTGAATGCAGGATCTTCTAAAGGCGCTGAGCCCAGTCCGATAATAGGGTCTTCCTGTGCTCCCTTGAAACCCTTGTGATATGCGTCTGAGACCCATAGCGCCAGCAGTCTCAGGATTCCACGTGTTTGCTGAAAGCGAGGCATGCCCTGCCATTTTCGTTCAAATACAGAAAGTACCGCCGGATGAAAAGGGTAGGTGGATTCAAAAGTCTCACGCGCATGGTCAATTGAGAACCACTGCGGTATTTGCTGACGGTGATCCGCAGTCCAATCGGCATATTCACTACAGACAGAAATGGCGTTTCTGGTTAATAACACCTTGCCATTCTGACCTACTGTCCGAGGATCCCACTCGAACAGTCGTCGTCGTATTATTTCCGACGTTTCTGCTTCTGCGGACATCAATAAGGCCTTTCCAAGACGATCCAGCATGTTTTTGAACCTTTGTTGATCGGCCTCATCTTTATCTGTATATGAGAGTTCAGAAGCTGGAATCGAAACTACTAGAACAACATTTTTAAGTCCGCGCTCTGTTTCAGATAAGGATTGCACAAAATTATAGAGTTTGTTGTGGTAGCCGCGCCCGCGATATGTGCTGACGTAGTTTATGATTTCATCCATCAGGATCAAACAAGGACGATCTTTGGGCAGGAAAGCTTGAATCACGTCGCCCTTGGGCTCAATAAATTGCTTGTCATGCTCAGCAACTACGGCAAATGCCTCAGCGCCACCAAGTTGAAAGGCAATCTCACCCCATGGAGATTTGCGAACCGGAGTCCCATCAGCGCCGCCCCGTCCTGTAATCGAGTCAAACTCAGTCCCAACAAAAACAGCAGTAGCACAGTTATCAGGAACCGAATCAATATTACCTTTTGCCAAAATCTTTGACACATCGCGCCACATGCCGGATTTTGAACCGCCATTTGCAAGGTGGTAAAGCAGTGCAAGTGCATGTGTCTTTCCGCCTCCGAACTGTGTCAACATATTGAAAACCGCTGAGGTTTCAGTTGTCTCGCCCGATAATCTGCGCACAACCTCTCCTCCAAGATTACAGAGCGTTTCTGTCAAATACGTCCGATCAAAGAAACGTTCCGGATCTTGATAATCAGGCGGAGCGGTTCCAAGACGCACTTTATCCAGATGCACCGCAAACTCCGAAGCATCCAGCGGCTTTCCTTCACGAAGATCTTCACGCGGTGTTACGACTTTATACCAAGGCTTCAATTTTGACAAAGTTACTTCCCCCGTTTTTTCGATGCCGGTTTCGGGCTAAAAACTTTCCTTTTAATCAAAATTCTGTTGAATTCCTCCTTGTCAATCGGACACTTGATAAGATCAACAGCTTCCCGTGTAGTTTCCAGCTTGAGCTGCTTTCTCATGCTTAAGAGAAGATCACCTGATACATCTTTTTGTTTAGCCGAGTGTGAAATATAAGTGTAGGCTCCGGTCTCCATCCCTTTATACTCGTGATAAAAGTAGATATGATGCCCGGATTCTTTTCGGAAGCCTTTCTTGGGTAAGTTCCTTAAAATTGCAGCACGAGTAACTTTCATTTGCGGATTTCCCTGAAAAAATTCTCATATATCTCTTTTAGACGATAGGCTTCACCCGTCACACGATTCCAGCTTAACCCTTTATAATGTTTATAGAAATGGATCAGTTGCTCGCAAAATGCACGGATAGCATCATCTTTCGATTCTCCTGTCGCATAAAGACCGAGGTTTTCATTTTCCGCAAAGAAGAAAGTTTCTCCCAGGCTGATCTTAACGGAAACCGGCTTTGAGGAAAGGACAACTCCATGTAATGAAGAAAATCGCCAGAGAGGTGTCTTGGCTGTAGAAAAACCCCAACTAATAGGTTTTAGATCCAATTCTGATGCTGTTGATACTGAGGTTATCCCCCTTTTAAAGTTTTCGGGGATGGAATCCAGCCGTTCATTTCTCAGTTCATAGCTTTCATTAATTTGAGCCAGGCTCATATCGTCTCACCTCTTAAATATTGTCTATAATCATCTGTTATCAAATTCTCAAATATCGCCCTTGTCTGCTCGTGAGCCTTGCTGACACACGAATTAATCCTGGAAAATGCAATTTTTTCAGTCAAGGCAAAGTCAAAATCCAGGAGCAATGCCTCTTGTTGATCATCTGATCGGATTATAGATTCAATACGAGTAGTAATGGTGCCGTCTATAACTTTAGAGATGAGTACCATGCTCAGGTTCTCAAATTGATCAGAAACTCCTTCAGGAAGGTTAACATTAACAGATATAAAGCGTTGAAGTGGTACAATTCCATCCTCACGAGTGAAGGGAATGACGTTTATATATCTCCAGCCAAGACGAACTAATTTCTTCAGGGGATACATGTTATAAAGCGTTTTGAACAGATCAATAAATTCCTTAATAAATCGCTTGTGGTCCGAGTATTTTTTATCATGTAATGAGAACCGGTTTATAGCCAGCATGATTTCAGCAGTCCGGTCTTTATTTTCAAAACGGTAGGGAGATAAACCATCACCAGTTTTTGGAACCAGAATTGCCGGATACTTATCCCTTATTTTTTCATAAAACTCATCTTTTCTGCACTCAATGGTCAACTCACCAGGAAATCTGACCTCACAAACTACTTCCACTAAAGGCGAATTCGGATACACTTCAGTGATTTTGTATTTTTTTTCGTTCATTCTGCTCCTTCTTCATAAATGCAAAAATGTAAGTTTGTATGTTACAATCGCAAATTGATAATTACAAATCTAAAATCCAAGTCCTTTTCCGCCTGTTTCTTTATCCACTGCCCCCACTTCCGAACCTCGTCAGCAAGTCTCTGCCCATATTTCGGGATATATTCCAGAATAACCTTGTTAAGCAAAACAGCTACCGGATTAAGATCGCTTGCAAATACATCTGCGCCCACACGAAGCGCTTCCAACGGGATTGATCCGCCACCGGCAAAAGGGTCCACCACTAAAGGACGTGACCCAGGCTCTCCACCCAAGGCTTCATGGGCTGCCTGTGTCAACGAGCGGCTTGTTTTCAGATACTCTGGAACCGTCGAGTTGTCCCAATTAGCGAAATCAGCGATAAAATCCAAAAGTGCCTTGCGCAGTTCAACATTATCATCAAGTTTGCTGTCATCCTTTGAAATTTCAATAAACCGCCTGGCGCTCTCCTCGCTCATCAGATTTAAATGATCTTTAGCCCATTTTGTCATTAACTCCCGCGCAGTCTTGCGAAACTCATCCGGGCACATCTCATCCGCGGGATCAGGCCACAGCGAAGCGCAGATCACCGCCCGGCAGGCCGCCAAGGGTCGCCGCGCCCACCAGATGTGAAGCGTACAGATATGGCCGTGCCGGATACTCTTTTCACGTCGCTCATGTGCGGAAATCCGCTTAATCGGCAAATCCACTTCAATAAGGCGTTTGGGATATTTTGTCATTCATTATTCCATTCTTTGAATATTTGCTTTAGTTCTTTCAAGAATTTTCCAAAAGACGCATTTGCCCGCTCCATCCTTTGCAGATTCATGGCATCGACAATATCTTTTGCATATTCCATCCCACCGAGAGGTGGAACTATACCTGCATTTTGCATTGCTTCAAGCAAGAATTTCTTATAACGATCCCTTGAACATTTTTTGTCCGGGGCTTTACACCCTTTCCCGACCGCGGACTTGAACGCTGCGGAATCCAGCAAAAGCCAGCGCTCAATATGAGGTTCCGGGATAGCGTATAAAGTAAAAATTTTGTACTCAACAGCAATTTTATCAATTTCTTTCTTGCGTTCTGCATAGCCCTTACAGTTAGCGTCCGTTGCCACAATAAAAAGATCCGGCAGTCCCTCTCTTGCTTTTTCTAAGTAGCGAAGAAAGATCTTGAATTCCGTTAAGACCTTGCCGTGCCCGCCTCGTACACTCCGACGTATGATTTTGACGGAGATGCCTTGTTCACGGGCAAGCCTCTCAATCAGGGAGGCGATAAACACTTCATGACCATAATCTTCAACAAAAAGGATAATCCTAAGCATCGAAATCACCCCGCAAAATGCGCTCGGAAACGGTAGTCTCCTCAGCATTCAGCGCCTTGTCTATATCGGAAGAACGCCCTAATGGACCCCACGTAGAAAACGGATCAATTGCTGTATGACCTTGCTTTTTATGGCAAACAAATAAGTTTTCATCAGAAACCATGTCAGGCAGAATCGGTGAATGGGTGGTGACAATAAGCTGTGTATCTCCTGTTGCGGCCCTGTTTTTTAATAGATCGGCAATCATACGGATTCTGCGAGGGTGAATACCATTTTCAGGCTCCTCAAAGCCTAACAGCGCAGGGGGGTCTTTTGCGCTGACCAATGACAGCAACCCCAGAATACGTAATGTGCCTTCAGATAGGACACGGGCCGGAATAGGTGTTTCCCCTTCCAATATCTTCAATTCCACTTCGCCGAGTTCGTTTACACTGACATCAATGCCTGTCACATCCGGGATAATCATACGCAAAGCCTTTTCAACCGCTTTGAATTGTGGTTCATCAAGGGCTCGCAAGGTATTCAGGAAAGAGGCAAGTTCCTCTCCCATTAATCCGATATGGCGTATTTCTTTGACAGCACTTTGCGCACGCATGCGCTCTCTTGGCTCAAAATAGAAGAAAAACCAGCTTGCCAGCTCCTGACGTATGGCAACAAGGTGAGGATAGTGGGGCGGATACAGCGGCATGGAGAGTATGCTGTGATCCAGATAGCGCTCATAATAAGTTGGGTGTGCCTGGCCTTCCATACGTAAGTGCAGCCGGTTTCGAACTTTTTCAAGAAAAGGTCTTCTTTTACGGCTGATATCCCCTTTTTTATTAAGTGATGCAAGATATTCATCTGCGACACGCAGGATACCCGACTTCGGAAGTATTTCTATCTCAATGCGGTAGCGCAAATGTCTTTCACGAACAAAGGATTGGCTCTTTGCAGCAGATTTTGCCTTCTCAGGTGATGCTTTGGTTCTCTTCATCTCACGAATTTGGCGATTTACCAAATCGACAACTGTATTTGAAAGCTCAACATCTGCTTCCATAGTAAATGAAACGACTTCCCTTCCCAGTAATCCCTTAATGCCTTCTTCTCCAAATGCAAAAGATTCCAAAGGTTTGCCACGATATGGAGGTTCAAAAGCCTCTTTTAATGTCCGACTGGTTGCCATCCCTGATAAAAGTTGCAGTGCATCCAGGAAATTGCTCTTCCCTGCTGCATTGGGACCAAATAACACGGAAAGAGAATTGAGACACACCTCTGCATCGACTAAGGATTTATACCCTCGAATTTTAATTTTTCTAAGCATGTTGTTTCTCCGGAATTAAAAATTCAAAATCTTTTCTGCCCCGACATGGTAATGCTCAACCTTTAGAACTGGTTTCCACCCAAGACGAGCAGGGTCTTGAATAATATGGATTTCCGGATCGTTAGCACAGTTAAATACTACATAAAGCCAGAAATCCTTTTTAAGTCGTTCAGCGGTCTTAAATTCGTTTGTGGTTAATGCTATCTCTCCGATATGAGAACGGCCTTTGACTTCGATGAATCTCACCTCAATGGCCGTCTGTGAATCTTCCGGGAGCGGCTTGCGCGAAATCAGGTCGAACCCCCGGTTTTCATCTTCAACACTTTCCACTTTCCAGCCCCGGGCTTCTTCATATTCGGTTACTGCTTTGACTGCAATTTTTTCAATTTCCGGGTTGCTCACCATATTTTTGCCGGTTGGCGTTTCACGTTCCGGGTGCGGCAGTACCCAAGCGCTTCCTATGTGTTGTATATTGCTGACGGTGCATTGTTGTTCTTTCAGCAGATCGGCTTTGCGCTGTTCAAGCCGGTTGTTCAGTTCATCCAGCCTGTCTTTAAGCATCTTTATACGGCCATCCAGACCCGGTTCTCTGGAACCGGATTCTTTTTGTGTCTGCAACTCGGCGAATTGAAGCTGAATCCTGTCAATAATTGTGTTCAGGCTGATCTCTATATGATTCAAGATGGTCTTTACATCTTTTTCCCGCTGCTTTTGCTCATTCTCCAGCATTGGGACAAGCGCCTCTTTATAAAGCGTAGTTTCAACCTGTTCTCGACCGGGCATACCTGAATCTTCAGGGGCGACAGTCCCTTTGGGGGCGATGGAAAGATCAAGGAATATGGTCGGCTGGCGTATGGTGATGGAACCATCCAGAGTTGTCTGTGCCACGAAGAGACGCTTATGCAAAATGTTCCCTCGACCATCCCGGATTTCCGCAGAAAAAACCATAAGCCTGACGGGATCTTCTCGATTCAAATCATAAAAAATTGTTCCCCGTTGCAGATCCTCCCGCACCTTGTCAAGAACCATTGACCTGACGCTTTCAAAAAGCGGGTGACCGGGCGTGACCCATTCCAAAGTTGGATCTTTTGCGAGCAGTTTTTTGTCAAAAACAATCTGTTTATATTCACGGCCCAGCTTGCCAAAGCGCTGTTCTAACTGAATGCCGTATGGAAGCAGTATTCGTGGCAGCCGGCCCACACGATAAACATGTTTTTGATTACTTGCTTC
>Ga0255424_1220_pt1 | contig 11442 bp, 11 predicted proteins | sample ANMaggSeSYBR02F3_FD_182670 | JGI IMG/M metagenome (GOLD analysis project Ga0255424, IMG submission 182670) | Sediment cell enrichment communities from methane seep in Santa Monica Basin, California, United Staets - ANME aggregate JGI... | ecosystem: Environmental > Aquatic > Marine > Cold seeps >... | reverse complement strand
AATACTTTTCATTTCCTTTGTAGTGAAAACCACCGGCAGTCTGGATGGCCTCTTGGCCCTGATGAGATTTTCAAACTCACCTAAATTTCTCTGAATTACTTCTCTGTAAAGGAAAACAATAGCACTTAAAGCCTGATTTTGCGTGGATGCTGCAACTCTTCTTTTTACCGCGAGATAGGTCAGGAAGTCGCTGATTTCATTTTCACCCATCTCGGCAGGATGTCGTTTCCCATGGTAAAAGATAAATTTTCTTATCCATTCGATATAAGCCTGCTCTGTTCGAATACTATAGTGTTTGCACCGAATTCTGTTGCGAACCTGGTCCAATAGCTTTGGTTGCTTTGAGTCGGATCTGTAAAATGCTTTTCTTTCCTCATAATGCTTTGGTTTTGCACGCGATTTCCTTGAATTGTTCACGATTCAGCATTCCCCCTTATTGTTTTCCGAATAATAATTTCGTTGACTTTATCTCACATGAAAGTTAAAAAGTTATCATTACGTGGACGAAAATTTATTTTGTATGATCATTTGTTCATGTACTGATATAATACTAAAATCAAAATTTTTATCAAGCAAAAAAGTCGTCTAATCCACAAATAGATCGTTTTATACGACCAAACAGCCGTATAAAACAATTTCGTACGTAGATTAGCCGTATTATAAGACGACTATTCGGCAGTCTACTATATGTTAAATGCCTTGCAGGTGCTCCCATGCAGCCAAGGGTAAGCTAAGCTTTCACATTTCATTTTGTGTTATTGCCAATTTATCCCTCTTGACAGTGATACTATGATTTAGTATCGTAGGAAATATGAACAGCAAACACCGGAAAACCCTCAAAGCAATCTTCTCGCGTCCTACTCCAGCGAATCTCGAATGGCGGCGCATTGAGTCATTGTTCTTGGCCCTTGGCGCAAAAATTATTGAGGGTGACGGTTCGCGAGTCGCTTTCATTTTCAACGGTGAAAAGGCCGATTTCCACAGGCCACATCCAGGCAAGGAAGCCAAATTATACCAAGTACGGGGAGCAAAAGCTTTTCTTGAAAGAGCAGGAGTAAAACCATGAATACAATGACATATAAAGGATATACAGCTAAGATTGAGTTTGATCCAGACGACAATATTCTTGTCGGCCATATCATTGGTATCAGAGACACGGTTGGGTTTCACGGTGAAACTGTGTCTGAATTGAAAGACGCTTTCTATGAGGCCGTTGACTTTTATCTTGAGAGTTGTGAGAAAGCCAGCAGAGCGCCGAATAAACCATTTTCTGGTAAATTTGTTGTCCGCGTTGATAGCTCCTTGCATGGTAAAATTGCCGCTGCTGCTGCAAAAACTGGTAAAAGTCTCAACCAATGGGTTGCTGATACTTTGAATCAAGTTATTCATGCTCATTAAAATAAGTCCGACATTTAACAACGCCATGCACTCAGATGGGCAGGGTCGTGCGGTTTGAAGTTTTTATCAAGTTTTGTGTTTAATCGCATTTTACAAAGGCCCGGTTACCCTGCCCACTGGTGATGGCGGGCGTTGTGCGTTTTGAAAATCCATTTATAGTGATTAGAGGGCATCAATGAAAAATACATTCTCATGGTTTCATCTGTCAGATCTGCATTTTCGTGCTGATGAGGATTATGACCGAAAAGTTGTTTTTGATAGCCTCCTTGAGGATATTTCAAATCAGATTAAAGATAATATTTTTTCGCCTAATGCTGTTTTTATAACTGGTGATATAGCTTTCTCTGGGCAACCAAGACAATACGAACTTGCAAGCCAGTTCCTGCGCTCTCTTTCAGATGTAACTAAACTACCGCTTTCAAATGTTTTTTGCGTTCCGGGAAATCATGATGTCGATTGGGGATCAATAACTCCTTTTTTTAAAACTGCTACAAATGTTTTTACCGAAAGAAAATTGCTTTCTCAATTAATAGGGTCTCCTTCTGAGGTTTCTCTGTTCACCCAAAGGCATCAACATTATAACAAATTCATAAAATCAACATTCCCATGGGCTGAAATCTTTGGAAAAAGTGGGCTTTCATACACACAGGAATTGGACATAGGTGGTCTTAAAATAGGAGTTGTGGGCTTAAATTCATCATGGTTAGCTGGCCCTGGCATAGAAAAAGGACAAATTGTCGTCGGTGAACGCCAAGTCAGAGAAGCATTAGATTCAATATCACACCCTCAGTTGTTAATATCGTTGTTACATCACCCGCCTACATATTTGAAAGAATTTGACGAATCGGACGTAAAAAATCTCCTTGAGCAAAGATGTGACTTTATCTTACATGGGCATGTTCATGAATTAGGGGCATTGAGTGTGGCGTCCCCTGATAGTGCAGTTTTTTATATGGCTGCAGGTGCCTCCTATACAGAAAGAACAGAAATACTGTCATACAATTCTGTAAGCGTAGATTTGGATTCAGGGCAAGCAAATGTTCACCTCCGAACTTACTCAGATCGAATATCAAAGTGGACTGCAGACGTAGCAACATATAGTTCTGCTCCAGAGGGTCAATTTTCTTTTCAACTTCCAGAAAGGTTGTCAAAACGTCCCCAATCTGAAACCTCTGTACTAAAAACAGCAAGGGATTTGTCCCTATCTCGTACGGTTGCTGTAGCAGATAGGCCACCTGAACCTGAGCCTGAGCCTCCAGCAATACCAGTTGCCCTTGTTAACTCTATCAATTCTAAAAAATGCATTTTATTCGCTGGTGCTGGTGCCTCCGTTGATGCAAAACTGCCAACATGGTCTCAACTAATTGCCGACTTAGTGGATAATTTAAGTCAAGTTGGTGCGTTGGAAGAAGGAGAATCCGAAGAATTAGAAAATTTAATTGAAAACAATGACCTCCTTGTATTAGCACCGTTTTGCTTAGAACGATTGGGCAACTTTGAATTTGCTCGTCTTCTCAAAGAAAAACTCGACGACACAAAGTATGTTTCTCGGACTCATCGTATTCTTGCACAAATTCCATTTCGTGCTGCTGTAACCACTAATTTTGATACGTTTATAGAGCACACAAGAAAAGAAAGGTCGAGAATCATCCTGCCGACAACAATGGAAAAATTAGGTGCTCCTGGGGTAGAGCAACTTTTAAACGATCCCAATGTTTTTCCAGTCATTAAAATGCATGGTTCATATGAAGATATTGATTCATTGATACTCACGCACAGTGATTTTCGTAAGCTCCTTTTCCAAAGGCCTAAATACAGAGAGTTCCTCCGCCGTTTATTTACAGATTCCACATTGTTTTTTTATGGATATAGTTTTACAGATCCAAATGTTGATTTTGTTCTACAAGAAATAATGTCTCTATACGAAGGAATGTCACCCCCTCATTATGCTGTAATGCCAGATCCTGGAAAAATTAAGAGACAGTTTTTATTTAGAAACTATAATATTAGAGTAATTCCATATAAATTGTGGCACGATTCTCATAGTGCGGCTTATCGCATTTTGGAGTTGCTGTCTGGAAATAATAAATAGTGGAGTGGGCGCACAACAAATAAATTCAGCGGACGCAAAAAGCCGCGCCGCTGATTTAGATGTTAGGCTTCCAGAAATTTTATGAGGAGAATTTTGCGATGAAAGAAACAAGTGAAGTTAGATTGAATATTGGAGCAGGCCACACTTTTATTCCGGGATTCAAGAATATTGATATTTCGAATAAAGCAGATATCACCTTAGATATTGGTAAAGATAAACTCCCTTTCGAAGATAATAGTGTAGACATGATATTTTCTTATCATACTTTGGAGCATATCCCTGACTATTTATTCGCCCTGTCGGAAATTTATCGAGTTCTTAAACATGGTGGCCGCTTTCTGGTGGGCCTACCGTATGTTACGCTTACTGAGTTCCATTTGGTTAATCCGTATCATCTTCATAATTTCAATGAGTTTTCTTTTGATTTCTTTGACGAAAAGAAACTAAAGGGCAGTGCTGTCGAAGAAAACCGCATTTTATTCCGTAAAGTATTTCATCGATTTCACTATATTGGTATTTTCAAACTTTTGCCCCCACCTTTTCGGTCTTGGTGTCGCCGTCATTTGTTTAATGTTGTCCGAAAAATAGACTATGGATTGATCGCCATAAAAGAACCAGGTGAGGTAATGGCATGGTACGATAAAAAAACTCTACGCCAGCAATTCGATGAGTGTTTGTATTCTCGCATAGCCTATGGCAATCAGAATCAAGTCCAACGCGGGAAAAGTATTTTAAGGCGATTTTATTCTTGGTGGTCAGGGCGTAGTTAAAAAAGCCTAACACGGCGCTTCACCTGACCGCTATTCCGCTGCGCTGCATAGCGGCAGGTGAGCTTGGTCGTTGGACTAAGCCGCTACGCGGCAGTTAACCCATCGGATAAACATCTTATTCATTAACACTTCCCACTAATTGTTTGATCGTATTATATATACCTCTGGTTTAAGGCCGTTTTATTACTCTTAATCAAGGAGGTATATCATGTCACAATTGCGTCAAAAAATGATCAGGGCAATGCAACTCAGGGAATTTTCACCAAAAACTCAGGAAGCTTATGTAGCCGCTGTTTCAGGCATTGCAAAGTACTGCAACAAATCACCGGATAAGATCAATCAGGAGGAAGTCGAAAACTATCTTTTGTACCTCAGGCAGGAACTTGTACGAAGCCCGAGCACATGTAATGTGGTGATATCCGGGCTGAGGTTTTTTTACGAACATACAATTAAGGATGAAACTGTAAAGTTAAAACTGCCTCCCAGGAAAAGGACAAAACGTTTACCGGAAGTATTGAGCAGGCAGGAAGCCTGTCGCGTCATAACCTGTCCAGCCAACATTAAACACAGGGTCTTGCTGATGACAGCCTATTCAGCAGGGTTGAGGGTAAGTGAACTTGTCGGGCTGAAAACTAAACATATCGACAGTTGCAGAATGCTTATTCGTGTGGAGCAAGGCAAAGGCAAAAAGGATCGCTATACGATTCTTTCACAGCAGTTGTTAAAAGAACTGCGTATCTACTGGAAAGCATGCCGTCCGGAGAACTGGCTGTTTTCCGCAAAAAATTCGACACAGCACCTATCAATCACCTCAGCTCAACGCATTTATAATAAAGCCAAGAAAAAAGAGGGTATCACAAAAGGAAAAGGCATTCACACGTTGAGACATTGCTTTGCCACACATCTTCTTGAAGCAGGCTATGATGTTCGCAAAATACAGATTTTGATGGGGCACAGATCGCTATCCACCACGATGGTATATCTTCATGTATCCAGGAGAGATCTTGGGATGGTCAAAAGTCCTCTTGATTTTGTCGATGAAGAAATCACAAGCCCATGGGAGGATACAAATGACACAACCAGCGTATGATTGCAAAAAACCGAATATTGAAGTTGCCGATATTTTGCGTGAACACATTTCCGATTACCTGGTAGAATACCGGATGCCGCCGGAACACTACAAAGTGGTCTATGATATTTTAAACTGCCGGACTGCCTATCTTGGCGGTCACATTGAAGAGTGCGATCATTGTGGGACCCAGCGCAATGCTTATAACTCATGCCGTAACCGTCATTGTCCAAAGTGTCAGACCATTACAAAGGAAAAGTGGCTTGAAGCACGAAAAGCAGAACTTTTGCCAGTACCGTACTTTCATTCGGTGTTTACCCTGTCCCACGTGCTTAACCCTGTCATACTGTGCAACAAGAAGGTAATGCTGGCGATTTTATTCAAAGCTGTGTCAGAGACGCTTCTTGAGTTTGGCGCAAACCCGGAAAACGGGCTTGGCGGCAAACTTGGATTTATTTCGCTTCTGCATACCTGGGACCAGTTGCTGAATGATCATTTTCATCTGCATTGTTTGGTTCCTGGCGGAGCCCTTGCCGATGACAGAAATCAATGGATCCGGTGCGAAAATAACTTTCTTTTTCCAATACAGGCTTTGTCACCAGTGTTCAGGGGGAAATACCTCTATTACATGAAGAAAGCCTATGAAAATAATGAGCTGGTTTTCCCAGGCAAGACCGCACATATGGGAACTGCCAGCGGGTTCAAAGCGCTGGTAAATAGCTGTTATGCTTGCGAGTGGGTAGTATATATCAAAGACTCCATTGACCAGCCGGAGTATGTGCTCGAATACCTTGCGCGCTATACCCACAGGGTTGCCATTTCCAACAATCGCATCCTGTCACTTGAAGACGGAAAAGTAACCTTTACGTATAAAAACAGGGATACCGGACAGACAGAGCAGACAACCATAGATGCCGTCGAGTTTATCCGCCGCTTCCTGCTGCATGTGCTGCCAAAAGGCTTTATGCGGATCCGTCATTACGGTCTGTTCGCAAACCGGTGCAAACGTGAAAATGTTCTAAGATGCCGGGAACTGCTCGGACTTTCACGGGAGCTGCCGGAAGTTGTCAACCAGTCAGTTCAAGAGATGATGCAGAAAGTCACAGGCAAGGACATTACGCTTTGTCCCTGGTGCGGGAAAGGAAAAATGCGCCCGGTTTGCTTGATACCGAAAGGATCCGGTCCCAATGGATATAACATTTTGCATCCATCGGGATAGCAGTTTCCATATTGATTCAGACTGAGTTATAGACAGCCTTTTTGCCAACGGCAACAGGTTATATGACTGCGCCATATAGTTTGTCAAAGCTCATTGAAGAGCAACAGGAGAGGTGCGCCCGAACCTGGCGGTATTTGGCCGAAAATTACTATAATATGCCACATGCAAATAAATTTGGGTATCCTGATGCCTTTTTTTGCTTATATGAACTAAATTTTAGATTGATAAGAGTAATAAACTTCGGAAATTTACATATCCTGACACAGAATCACAGCTTTACAATCCCCATAGATAATGGTAGATAATTAACCGTTGCCCAGAGCGGCACAGTCCAACAAAGTTTTATCCACAATCCCGCTGAGAAAATGCATCGTCCGAGCTTGTTAAACTGTTTCTGCCAAACTGGACTTTCCAGTCTTCTTACACTGCGGGACAATGGATAAAACTCTATACGTTTTATACTTAAAAATTTGTTCCCAATAATTTGTTAATGTGGTACAAAGTTAAATAAAAATGACCACCCCCTAAAAGGTACAAAATGCTGTCGGATTCTTTTATAAATCAGTTAATTGCATGTAGTAAGGTTATTACCACTTCGCCAAGAAAGGAAATGATCACAGACCGACAACACTTAAAAAATGACATGAAAGTATGTTCGAAGGATGGTCAGTATAATTTTTCAGTTTTCATGCGTAAAAATGATATCTTTGAAGAAAATTTTTCTATTGGTCTGATATACCACCCAACAGATGTACCTGAAAGCATTGTTTTGATAAGATGCAATGGCCCACATGGCTCACACGAACTATTTCAACACCACAACAAATACCATATACATATATCTACTGAAGAAAACATGAAATTAGGGGTTAAACCAGAAAGACATGCTATCATTACAAATGAATATTCAACATACCAAGAAGCATTGAAATTTTTCATCAAAAAGTGTAATATTGAAGGAACTGATAAATACTTTTCTTTTGTGAAGCAGTTGTCTTTGTTCAAATAATAATATGAATCGTATTATACAACATATAAAACATCAGTTCAACAATCGTGTTGATCTATATGAAAAGCGACGTGGTATTTTTCAATTAATAGCTCCATTTTACCATGAAGATGGAGACATGTTCGATATCTTCATTGAAGAAAAAGATGATAAAATAATAATATCTGATTATGGGATGACATTAATGCGGTTGTCATACGAATATGAGATAGATACTCCAAATAAAGAAAAAATTTTTTCAAAAATCATATCAGAAAATCTGGCGAAGGAAATTAATGGTAAAATATTCATAGAATCAACACAAGAAAACATATATCAATCTATTTTGCAATTTTCTCAGGCAATTGCAAAAGTATCAAATATGCGATTATACAAGAGAGAGGTTATCAAAAGTCTATTTTATGAAATGCTTGACGAATTCATAATGACAGACCTCCAACAATTTAAACCAGAATCGAATCTTTATCCTCTGCAATCACGAGACGACCTTGAAGTTGACTATCTTTTTTCAGTTTCAAATAAACCTCTTTACCTTTTTGGCGTAAAGGACAATACAAAAGCACGTTTGGCTGTTATTTCTTGCCTCGAATTTCAGAAAGCAAACCTTTCATTTGAAAGTATAGTTGTCCATGAAGACTTTGAGGCTTTGAGCAAAAAAGACAGAAGCAGAATCACAAGCGCAGGAGACAAACAATTCGTATGCTTAGACGACTTCAAAAGCCGCGGAAGCTCATACATAAGCAGGTTTGCCACAAATTAAAAAATATGTATAAATCAAATCACTTGAGCTAACGGTAGAAGGTCGGGGCATTTCGGACAGTCCGAAGTAGGGCTTATTTGCGCCGTAGCTCAGTTCAGCCGTTATATTGCTTGGAATAAACTTATGAATTTATATGTTAAAATTTTCGGGAGTGAAAGTATCAGAAACCTTGAAGTGTTTAGATTGCGATATAGTGGAAAAACATTTAAAGAACTATCACAAATATTTAATATCACAAGGCAACAATGTCATCAAATATCCTCAAGGATAGAACATAAAATCAATTTGTTTATTTTAGAAATGAAACGAAGCATAAAACATAACCATTAAATGCAGTGGACAAAGAAAGCCGACCCTGGTTGAGGTTAGCATAAGCCGTGTATGGCTTTCTTTGCCGCTGATTACTTTGTTATGCTCAAAAAAGGAGATGTCATGGGACTTTTTGATATATTCAGAAATAGGTCAGAGGGTGTTGATACGGATCGCATACTTAGTCCTCGGCAGATAAAGGAAGTATTATCTGACACTGGAAGTTATGGTAATGACGATAATGCTGTGATCTTCGTTGCCGAACAATCAAAGCCTATCACCCCAGTAGACTTAATGTTAGTGCCATTCCTGCAAGCGGAATTTTCGCAAAATTCCAATCTTGGCATGGTTTATGGTACTGGAAGTGGATGTGCACTCATCAGTAAACAGGCCTTGCGGAAAGCTCAAAAAGCTCACAAAACAGGGCAAATTAAAATTACGTCGTGCAAAGATCTGATAGATACTCTAAGGAAGAATGGTTATATTGTAAAACAAGATTCAAAATTAAGTATAGACTTATTGCCATAGCATACAATGTTAGAGATTCTTCTTATAGCAGCAACAATACTTGGTGGACTGGCAGCCTTATGGTATTTCTACGAGCGATTTTTTACGGTTCCAAAAAACTCTCAGGATAAATCGTCATTAGTATCAAAGAAAGAGTTTAATCGTGCTCAAAGTGAAGAGTATAAGGAGCGTGGAAGGGAATGTATACAAAAGTGGGCTGATGCAATCAGTAAGGGGGTGTGGAATTGGGATTTTCTAGGACAAGCGTTTGAATATTATTTCGATGCAATAAAGTATGACCCAAAGCACCAACATCCCTGGACTAATTTGGCCTTTGTCTATCATTTGATTGGAGAAAAGAAGATAGCCCTTGAATGTCTCGAAAAATCCCGTGATCTTGCATCTCCAGGGACTAATTTCCCAGGGAGAAATTATAAACAGGTTGAAAGAGCGTTGAAAAGAGATACAACCTTATCCGGGCATCCCCTTAATAGACCCATAATACCGGAAAATTTCCGTAGAAAATATGAAGTTTTCCTTACTAAATTACCGAAGCAGGAACAAAGGGGGCAGCCATAGAAAGTAGAAATTAATTGACAAAAAGGTATAAAAATCGAGAGACAGATCACCCTTCGGTGGAAAATATGAAAAGATTATATCTCCCTCGACAAACGAAGGAAAAAAGAATAAAATAAAAATCACATAACGAGCCAATACAGCGGATTTTGCTACGCCGCTTCGCGACTCCGCAAAACCGCTGATTTCTGTGTTAGCATTCATTTCGTACACAGAGCTATGGACAATTACCAAAATCCAAAACCGGGTAAAACATACATCAGTCCAGCACTACCGTCATTTGGCGACAAGACAAGAAAGGTTCGTATTGCCTCGAAAGTTCTCCCTTCAGCCGATGGATACGAGTACGTAAAAGAACGTGACGAAGCCGTTGTCCGCAAAAAGCCTGATGCCGCGACATACATTTCCGCTAAGTTCCTTGAGGATACAAGACGCGTATTTGTACTTACAGTGCAAAAGTTCATGACAGTAACTGGTATGCCATACGGAACTGGCTTCTCGTTTGTGGGAGATGAAATCGGTAAATTCTGTGAGTTCCTTGCCAACATTCAATCTGTCACATTCAAAGACAGTCGGAAAATAAATATTACTGATGAAGAGTTAAGAAAAATAGCTTTAACCACACACCAAGCCAAAAATCTAGTTAATGATAACGAAGAACTATTTACTGAAATTATCCGCCATTCAATCACAAAGAAAGATGTAGTCGCGCTTGGTTACCGCAAAAGGCAATTGGAAGTATTTCAGCGAATGCTCGAAGAACCGTCCTACTTTGACGAACTGAAAGGCAGAAAGAATTGCACTGATGAGTCTCTATGGCAGCAATTCTTCGAAAAGAATCCCTGGATTTTCGGCTATGGGCTTAACTATCTCTATACTTCCCAACTGAATGAAAAGCGTCTGGAGCAAGTTGTCCGCGGATATAATGTAACTCAAAGCGGCAAACGCGTTGACGCTCTACTTAAAACCAAAGCCATCGTTTCAACTCTTTGCTTTGTAGAGATCAAAACGCATAAAACAGCACTGGTTGCCAACAAGCCCTATCGAAAGAGTTGCTGGGCTCCATCGAATGAACTTTCCGGTGCAGTAGCTCAGATTCAAGGGTCAGTTTCTTCGGCTTCAGAATCATTGTTCGGCAAACTGCAACTGACAGACTCCGCTGGCTTTCCAACTGCTGAGGAGGTTTTCAATTATCAGCCAAAGTCCATTGTCCTAGCAGGAAACCTATCACAATTTTGCGGTGAGCACGGAGTAAACCAAGATCAACTCAGAAGTTTTGGGCTTTTCCGGAGGAACACAATTCAACCGGAGATCATTACTTTTGATGAGCTTTACCAAAGAGCAAGTCACATCGTTGAAGCAAGTGAATGCTAACAAACGCATTGACTCCGACCGGGAAAGCCGGGGCATTTTTTGCTATAGCGAAGTCTTTCGCAAAACTCGCTTTTGCTAATATATAGTTGGCTTTCCCGGCCGGTCATGCGCGACGTTATCGCGCCGAGCAAAGCTCGGCGTATCTTGCAGGGTGAAAGTCCCTGTCGGGAGGAAATCAGTAATGATTTCCTGCAAGGGTTAGCTTGCGGGACGTTCCTTGATATATTGACAAGTCGGATAATTTCTGTCATAAGAGAGATATGCCACGCAGATCAAGAATAGATGCACCTGGAGCGTTACATCATATTATTGTTAGAGGCATCGAAAGAAAAACCATCTTTAAGGATGATGCTGATAGA
>Ga0255424_1218_pt1 | contig 11531 bp, 13 predicted proteins | sample ANMaggSeSYBR02F3_FD_182670 | JGI IMG/M metagenome (GOLD analysis project Ga0255424, IMG submission 182670) | Sediment cell enrichment communities from methane seep in Santa Monica Basin, California, United Staets - ANME aggregate JGI... | ecosystem: Environmental > Aquatic > Marine > Cold seeps >... | reverse complement strand
ACCTGTCATCCTTTATATAATCAAGAGTTTGATTTGATTGTTTGTCGACATAATTGGGGGGAGTATCGGGTATATTTTCATGACTCCAACCAACTGCTAATATCTGTTCCAGTTTCATGGACAAGCATTGCCACGGAAGATCCTTTTGTAAAGATAGCCGCCGGCCGTTCTCTTTTTCGTAGTGAAGATTTTCTTCGCCTGTGCAATTTAATCGAAGATCTCGAACAAAAAAGAAGATGCTGATGACAACCATGTGTAAAGAAAATTATGCCTATAGTGTAAAGTTAAATATGCCGTTTATGCATCTATTTGCCAATGTGCATTTCTTTACAGGTGCGCTGTTACCTCAATATACTTCGCATGTTATCTGCATATTTTCCTTGACAAATAAATTGTATCGGCATAATTACCTTAACATATTATTCCAGCCTATAATTTGTTTTGTGAAGGAGGATATGATGAGTAGTTATGACGATTCAAAAGCACAAAAGCTCAAAGAAGATGGGGTCTTAAACCTGAGACCTGAGCAGGTAAAAGATGAATTGTTTCAAAAATACGACTTTTTCGACCCTCGAGATTTGCTACAGGTAAAATACGAGATGATCCGCCGCGTACAAAGAGATAGTTGGACAGTCATGCAGGCATCAAAGACATTTGGCTTTTCAAGGCCATCGTATTATGAAGCACAGAATTCATTTAACCGGAAAGGCTTGCCAGGGTTAATTCCTATGCAAAGGGGGCCAAAATCGGCTCATAAACTTTCAGATAATGTTATGGAATTTGTAGAGGAGGCTATCGCCAAAGACAGCACACTTCATGCTTCCAAAATAGCCTTGCTGTTGGAAAAACGTTTCGATTTAAAAGTTCACCCCAGGAGCATAGAGCGGGCACTGGATCGAAGGAAAAAAAAGAAAAAAACCAATGAGATGTAACATAGACAAAAGCATCCTGAATGCACGATATGAGGATTTGCGAAATAATGTTTTGCATTCCTTTCCAGAAATTGGAAAACAAAGCCAGGGGCTTGTTCTATTCCTTCGGCAGGGTATGATCTGATCATTTAAAACGAAATGCCTATCTTTATATAAGGCAATCAACATTAAGGCAGGTATTCGAAAACACCGAGAGCACCAAACGTCAATATGCCTTGCGTGATTGAGCCATGCTTTTATCGCCTTTTCCAAATTTTCTGACAGCCTTTTGCACTGGTGACCGGCGTTCGGCAGTCTGAAATCCTCTTTTCCCCTTGACTTGACCATTTAAATTGACTACTATATTTTTATAAAGGAGGTGTCGTATGAAAACCATGGGAATAAGCCAATTTAAAACACATGCCTTAAAAATTTTAGACCAAGTTGCCAAAACACATGAAGTGATTGTTATAACAAAGCGAGGTAAGCCATTAGCCCAAATAATACCTTATCGCACTACTGATATAACTCCCAAGCCGGGCAGACTTTCTGATGCTCTTGTTTTTGAAAAAGATGTAATTTCACCATTGGGTGAGGACATGTGGGATGCCTGCAAATGATATATCTGCTTGATACACATACCTGGATCTGGTGGAATATGAATCCACAGAAGTTATCACAAAGGGTCAAAGGGTTAATTGGCAATGCTGAGATGTATGATGAGATACTATTGTCCGCAATTTCTCCATGGGAATTCAGCAAACTCCTTGAAAAAAAGAGAGTGGGAATTTCGTGTGACCCAGAGGATTGGATAAATACTGCTCTTGATATGCCAAAACTCAGGTTAGTCCCTCTCTCTCCTGTTTTATCATACCGATCAACTGTGTTACCCCAACCTTTCCATGATGATCCGGCTGACCAAATTATTGTTGCAACGGCAAGGGAAGAAAATGCCACGATATTGACAAAAGATGAAAAGATTCTTGCTTATAAAAATGTTCGAAGTTTTTGGTAATCATTAAAAAAATGGGTTAGGAACGTGGACGAAATAACTTCCCAAAGTAGGCGCACAGATTAACAAAACGTCTGAATGTGCTAAGATCTTGAAAGTTAATAAATTTAGAACTTCAATGATTAGATTAATGAATACAAACACTCTTTTTATTACAATTTATTTACTTTTATATCCAGTAATTGTGCAATCTACGACAGAAACCTCTTTTGATACATTATCTGTAGAAAAAGAGAAGCAAATAAAGGGAGAGATAATTGTTACTCTTCCTATAATTTTGAAAGCAATTAAACGAAGAGTTGAGTCTTCCAACAATAGAGTAGCGCGATAGAAGAATTGCCCAACAACCGCATACACTCTAAGAAGCAGGGTCAGGCGGCTGTAATATTTGTCAAGTTTGAGTAAAATTTAGCATTTACAAATGCCCGTTTCCCTGCTTTGCTTGTAGGTGAAGCGGAGACGATAGAAAAAATAAAATTTAAATGAGGAAGGCTGATGAAGAAAGAAATATATTTTTATTCGGAAGGTTTTAAAATCGCAGGAGATTTATATATCCCGGATAATTACTCTGAAGGAGATAAATTGCCGGCAATAATTCTATGTCATGGGTTTGCAGGGATTAAAGAACTTCTTCTTCCAGCATATGCTGAGTCCTTTGCAAAAAATGGTTTTATTGCTTTTGTTTTTGACTATCGTGGATTTGGGGATAGCGAAGGGGAAAGAGGTCGTCTTATTTCTCAAGAACAAGTAGTAGATATCAGAAATGCGATTACCTATTTGGAGACGGTTTCGGAAATAGATTCTGAAAAAATTGGCCTTTGGGGTACGTCGTTTGGAGGCGCCAATGCAATCGTAACGGCGGCTATGGATAATAGGGCTAAATGTTTGGTCGTTCAATTGACTTTTGGCAATGGTGAACGTGTGATTACCGGTGGTCAAAGCGATGAGGAGAAAAAGAAACTCCAAACGATGTTTACGAAAGCATGGCAAAGGGCAGTTACAAAAAATAAACCCCTGAAGTTATCAGTGGATCGAATACTGACTGATCAACAGTCAAAAGATTTCTTCAAAAACGCAATTGAAAAATTTCCGAAATTAGGAGTAAAAATCCCAGTTCTTACCCTTCAACAAACCATAGAGTATGCCCCGGAAAATTTCATCTCTGCGGTCAGGGTACCAATATTTATTGTAGCGGCAGAGAAAGATGCTGTGAATCCTCTTAAAGAATCAGAATATTTATTTGAAAAGGCCAATCATCCGAAATCGTTCTATTGCGTTGAAGATGCCACTCATTATGAGGTGTATGAAGGAGAAAAGTTTGAGATCACTTCACAAAAGCAAATAGAATGGTTTAAAAAATATCTGGCTTGATAGGGACGTGCCAGCACAGCCTCGCTTTATCACCTTTTTTTGCCTGTTTTGATCAGATATCTATCTTTTCATCTATTTCTATATTTTTTTCCCCCTGTCGTATGCCGGCTGCAACAATATCAGGGTCGTGTTCGAAGAAAAGTATCCATTTTTCTTTTAATGCTCTGTTTAAAAACTTTTCCTTTTCACCAACTATGGTTACAGGGTAGTTATCGTATGCCATATGCCAGGGGTAGGGCAGATGTGCTGATGTGGGAATAAGATCCGCACAAAAAAACAAGGAATTTGTTTTGCCTTTTACAAGCGGATGTTGCTGGCCGAGCGCATGACCCTGGGTTACAATAATATCAATGCCTTTAAATAATTCCTTTTGTCCTTCTATAAGTTTTAAAACGCCATATTCCTCCAAAGGCATAAAGTCTTCTTTCATATAGCTTGCCGCATCTCCGGCATTTGGTTTGATTGCGGATTCCCAATGTTCTTTTTGCAGATAATATGTTGCATTCGGAAAAGTCGGGACAGTTTTTCCTTCCTTTATAGACGTTGAACCACCTGTGTGATCAAAATGAAGGTGTGTAATAATAACATCTGTAATGTCGCTGCAGGTTAATTCATATTTTGCTAATGCCAAATCTATATCTGTCGAGGCTTCATCAATTTTGTATATTTTTTTAAGCTTTTCCGAGAACTTGTTGCCCAAACCTGTATCTACAAGAATTGTTTTTCCTTCACCTTTTATAAGAAGAGATCTTGTTGTCAATTGAATGAGATTTTTATTATCGGCAGCGATCTTCTTTTCCCACAAAGCCTTGGGAACAACTCCGAACATGGGGCCTCCGTCCAGTGAAAATTTGCCCATTTCAACAGAATAACATTCATAATTTCCGAATTTCATAATTTTTCTCTATACCACAAAAAGTTGAAAACCCGTTTTTTTCAACCGTGAACCGATAACTGTAAACCGTGAACCGCTATATATATGCCAATACGGGGATAAAAGTAAAGGCCATTATTGCCAAGGGGGCGTTTTGCAAAGGTCTCATTTTGATGAGCCGATCTATAGTTACTCGCTGAAATGATTCTGGACATTAATAAATCAGGTTGATATCGTGTCTAAAACTATCTCCAAATATCGGGTTGAACCTAAATAGAGGAATATAACAATGCACAGATTCCCACATCTTTTTGAGCCGTATAAAATTAATTCAGTTGGTCTTAAAAACAGAATTACTATGGCACCTCTTTTTACTGCTTCTGCCCACAAAGACGGAACTGTCAGCTCGTTGACATTGGAGCATTACAAAGAAATCGCAGAGGGCGGGGTGGGCATGATTGTGGTTGCAAATGCCATTGTTGATGAAAGCGGAGCTGTATCAAAATATTCTATCAGGGTTGATGATGACAGATTCCTGCCTGGTCTTTCCAGGCTTGCTGATACTATAAAAAAAGAGGGTGTGGCCGCAGTACTCCAGATTAATCATGGAGGACATTTTGCACAGGGAAGAAAGACATTTTCTCCTTCTTCTGTTTCCCTGAGCGATTTAAATTTAGGAGGACTGTATAAAACAGCTCTTAAATCACTTGATTTTCAGCAGCAGTTGGCTGTGTTGTCAGAAGCTATACAACAACACCCTAAAAGACCAAAAAAAATGACTGAAGATGATATTAAGTATATAGTTTCAGCCTATGCTCAGGCGGCTTTACGTGCAAAAAAAGCAGGTTTTGATATGGTAGAAATTCATGGCGCAACCGGATATCTGCCTGTTCAGTTTTTATCTCCGAGAATAAACAACCGAAAAGATCAATACGGCGGTAATCTGGAAAACCGTATGCGGTTTCCTTTAGAGTTAGTACGGGCTGTAAAAGATGCTGCAGGGAATGATTTCCCTGTTGGATACAGGTTTCTTGCTGAGGAATGGATGGATGACGGCTTCCATTTAGATGAAGCAAAAAATTTTGCCCAAAGACTTTCCGCACTTCATATTGCTTATCTTTCCGTAACAGGCGGAACCTATGAATCCTTTTCCGCACCTGAAGTCAAAGAGAAATCACACGAACTAGGTTATATGGTTTATCTTGCCGGAAATATAAAAGAGGCGGTTGATGTGCCTGTAATTACTACCGGTCGTATTACTGATCCACAGTTAGCCGAAGAGATTCTTCGTAAAAAAAAGGCGGATCTTATCGGCCTTGCCCGCCCCTTGTTTGTAGATCCTAAGTGGCCAAAGAAGGCATATGAAGGTAAAGAGGAAGACATAGTTCCATGTAAAAACTGCGGGGCTTGTTTCCAGCTTGTGGTTTCTGATCGGCCTGCTCTTTGTGCTCAATGGGGCAAGGCAAAATTAATCGGGCGAAAAAACATGATAAAAGAAGTCCATAATCCTCGCAAGAAGATTTTGATTGCAATGGATGGATCGGAAAATGCCACCATGGCGGCTGCTTATGCAGCAGATATATTGGCGAACCGCACTGATGTTACTATTACTCTTTTTCATATTAAAACCGATGAATCAATCAAAGACGAAAGTGGAATAAAAGAGATGATGGATATTGCGCGATCAATTTTGATAAAGGCGGGTATCCCTGAAAAGTCGATAAATATTGAGATCCGACAAAAAAAGGCCGGTATGGGCAACGACATATTGAATGAAATAGTAGAGGCTGGCTATGGTACTGTAGTAGTAGGGCGACGAGGTGTTTCAAGAGCAAATCAGCTTTTGTTTGGAAGCGTATCAAACAAAATCGTTCAAAATACGAAAGATTGCACTGTGTGGGTAGTTGAATGAGTTCATCAGTTGCCATAGAAAAGATAGGAATAATAGGCGGCGGGATAGGCGGCCTGTTTTTAACCTCATATATTGTCCAAAACTGGCCTGACTATCCGGATATATACATGTTTGACCCAAGATTTGATGAAAGGGGAGAAGTGCGCACCAGCCGTACGTCAGGGTTTGTTTATCAAGGTTGGGCCGGGTTATACGGTATCCCGCTTGTTGATCCTTTAAGCGTTGTGCATAAAATTGATACAATAACATTTCATAAAGGCTCTAAAAGTGTCGAGACTTCCGACCCGCTTGGACGAAAGATCTGTATAATAAACCGCAATCCTGTCCAGAAGAATGGACGGTTAATTCCAAGTATATATCAGCATATCCAGAGTTATATCTCCAAGTATGAAAGAATACATTTTCTTCCTTTCAGAGTGAATGATATTTATTTCCCTCAGCGCCAGGGCTCGAACGGAAATTTTACAATCCTGTGTGATGATTATGACGGGAAGAAGCATCAGATAGACATTAACGGAGTTGTTTTTACTACACTGCCGTCTAAGATAAAGGAAATACTATCGAAAAAAATCGGATACAGGCCTCCAAAAACATGGCCGGGAGCTATTTTTGATGTTTCTCTTAAGAGAGGGAAACGGCTTCCCAAGTATCAGACACTCCATAAATTTTTTGTCGGGGGAGGGCTGATCCATACAATAGATTTGATACCAAGGCATGATACGCTTACGGTTATGGCTTTGGGAAAAGGCGCTACAATGCCGGCTTTATATCAGCATATCGATGAGGATCCTGATATACAGAGATATCTGCCTGAACATTGGAAAACCCGTATAGTTGAAGGTAGTGCAGGCAGCCTTGATATACCTGTCACTTCAGCAAAAAATGCCGTATCAGATGGTATTGCATGTCTTGGAGGGCATGTATTTGGAGCGCTGTTAATTAACGGCGGGATTTACACTAATCTTTGGGCGGCAGAACTTTTGGCTAAAGCAATTAAAAAAACAGGTTTCCAAAAGGATGGTCTTGAACGGATGTATTTTGCGAAGTTGAAAAAAATACTTTGTTTCCAGAATTTTATCGGAAAGTCACTTTATATGCTGACAGACAGTTTTATTCTTCCTTCTGCAAGCGTTTCTTTTTTTCTATTTCGTGAATTTACAAAGGAAAAAGAACTTGCTCCTGGAAAAAGGATGTTGACCAGGTTTGCATGGGATCTCTTGATCGGAGAGGAGCCTTTTTCCAATTCTATGGTCAGAGCGTTTAAAGGGTTATTACAGAAAATTCGTTGATATGATAGCTCAATTTAGGTATTTCCTAATTTGGGGAATAGCTCCCTTTTTTTAAAGCAGTAATAAGTTCTTGCCTGGACCTCACAGGTTTGTTGAAAAGTGTGATAACTTTCCCCAGTTCTTCAAGGCTGTGTGCATCGCTTCCACCAACCTCATGGATAGAGTAGATACTTCTCCATTTGTTCAGAAGTGCATTCTCGCTATCGCTGTTTCTCCCATTACGGCTTTCAACTATTCTGCACATTCCGTCAGCAATCAGGTATTCTTGGGTTGGACGGCTATGACGGAATGGATGCGCTGCTATAGCGACACCTCCAATTGAATCAATCCAGCGAAGAACTTCTGTTGCAGAAAGGCCGGGCAATACTTTATCAAATGGCCCGAATAAAAGAAAATCGCCATCTGGAGTGAAATATTCTACTCCAAAAAATATACAGAGCCCATTAGGCTGCATACCTTCCTGCAGAAGATTTTGAACCTCCATGGTATTGTGATCAGTGATGCATACACCATCAAGCCCACATGCCTGCGAGTAATTAATTATTTCATCAAGAGTCAGTTTACTGCATGGAGAAATAGTTGAATGAATATGTATATCAATTTTCATAATTTTAAATATGCTTCTTAAGCATATTGAAGTCAAACAGGATTTATCTATACAAACCTTGTAGATTATCGTTAATATCAATGGACAATAAGTTATTTTTAAACTATAATTATAAAAGTTATTTTGCCACTAAGACCCAAAGTCTCAAAGCAATGGCCGCATCAGGATCTCGGCACATTTCTTCGCAAAAAATCGCTCAACTAAGGAACGTGGACGAATTAACTTCCCAAAGTAGGCGCACAGATTTGGGTCGAATTTGTTTGATCTCAGATCACAAAAGTTGATGGAATAGCGAGCTATTTCAATAATTTTGGGATTTGAGATCGGACAAAGGCGGCCTGAAGCTGTGATGCATAGTTGGGGAAGTTAATTCGTCCACGTTCCTTAAGTTTTATAAGGAGTTTTTCTTATGCCTTCACATTGTATTTTGATACTCCTTGACGGTCTTGGTGATAGATCATTTTCATGCCTGGGATATAAGACCCCTCTTCAGGCAGCACATACACCACACTTGGATACCTTGGCAAGGATAGGCGCAAATGGCCTTTTCCACGCTGATAGACCGGGCATGGCTCTGCCCAGTGAAAATGCTCATTTCTCTCTTTTTGGCTACGAACTTTATGAGTTCCCAGGCCGGGGTGCTCTGGAGGCTTTGGGTGCAGGCGTTGAAATATCTGTTGATGATGTTGCTGTTTTGGCTCACCTGGCAAGCGTTAAAGTTAAAGACAACACGCTTATACTTCAAAAAGGCCGACCAGATGCAAGTTCTGATGTGATATCAGCTTTGATTCAGGATATTTTTCACTATGAATATGAAGAAATCAAATTTTGCTTTAAACATACCAGCGGTCTTAATGGAATACTGATCTTAAAAGGAACAGTTTGTCCTTATTTTACGGATTCCGATCCTGTTTTGGAGGGCAATTGTCTTATTGAAATTCAGCCGTTGCAAGATTTTGAAAAAGATCTTACTGCAATAAAAACAGCCGGGGCACTTAAAAAATATCTAATATGGTGCCATAAGAAACTGAGCGGAAATCAGGCGAACAGTATTAAAAATTTGAGAGGCGCTGTTCCGATTAATGCTCTGGTTACACAGCGTCCAGGGCGATTGAAGACTGTGCAGTCATTTAAAAATCGCTGGGGATTGAGGGGACTTTCTATTTCATCCGGTCTTATATATTGGGGCCTAAGTGCTTTTCTCGGGATCGATGTAATGAAGGCGCGTGAAACAGATAATATCGAAGAAGACTTCGCAGAGAGACTTAAGCTGGCCATGGAAAGTAAAAACAAATATGATTTTATTCATGTACATACTAAAGCACCTGACGTGGCAGCTCACACAAAAAATCCTTATGCTAAAATTGCCGCCATTGAAGCGCTTGACCGTGGGCTTGGCAAAATTATTGACTCTTTGCTTAATGACAAAGAATCTCTGATAATCATTACTTCTGATCATTCTACTCCGAGTTCCGGAAAACTAATTCATTCAGGAGAACCGGTGCCGTTGTTAATTGTGGGTGAAGGAGTTCGCCGTGACTCTATAAAGTCATTTGATGAGGTTAACTGTGCCGGTGGGTCATTGGGGTTTGTACACGGCAAAGAATTTATGTATCTTGTATTAAACTATCTTGATCGTGCAAAACTTACAGGTTTGATGGACACGCCTGTTGATCAGGCATTCTGGCCGGGAGAAATCAGCCCTTTTCGGTTAGAGAATTAAAAATGGTAGAAACAGGAGTCATACACGGTCGTTTCCAAATATTACACAATGACCATATGAAGTATTTAATGGCCGGCAAGTCTTATTGCCAAAACCTTGTTGTCGGCATAACAAACCCCGATCCAACGCTTACCTGCGATGATAAAACTGCTCTTAGAAGAAGCAATCCATCAGCCAATCCAATGTCATATTATGAAAGATATATCATAATAAAAACTACTCTTTTAGAATATGGCTTTGGTATTCAGGAGTTTTCAGTCGTTCCACTGCCGATCAACATCCCTGATTTGTATAAGTATTATGTTCCATTGGATGCCACTTTCTTTTTGACCATATATGATGAGTGGGGAGAAAAAAAATTAAGTATGTTTGAATCTATGAACCTGAAAACCAAAATACTTTGGCGCAGACCTTTAAGTAAAAAGGGGTTATCAGGGACCCTGATACGTCAATATATTGCTTCAGGACAGCCCTGGGAACACCTGGTGCCACATACATCAGCTCGAATAATGAAACAGATGGGTATTGTTGAACGTATTAAGAAGTTTATATAACCATGAGGATTATTTATGAACTTTATAGCTGTAATTATTCTGATAACTATTATTGTTGACTTTGTATTGAATGGACTGGCTGATATACTGAATTTAAAGGGTTTAAAGACCGAGGTTCCGGAATCGTTCAAGGGTTATTATGATGCAGACAGTTATCGCAAGTCTCAGGAATATCTGCGTGTTAATACGAAATTTGGATGGATTACATCTTCCTTTAATATGTTATTAATCCTGATATTCTGGTTCGGGAAAGGCTTTCCAGTATTAGATCAATGGGTACGATCCTGGAATTTTGGATATATCATGACAGGCCTGTTATATATAGGTTTATTGCTTTTATTTAAAACAATTTTATCATTGCCTTTCAGCATTTATTCTACATTTGTTATTGAAGAGCGTTTTGGGTTTAATAAGACTAGATGGTCCACGTTTATAATGGACCTAATAAAAGGATTTTTGTTATCAGTCCTGCTTGGCGCACCTCTTCTATCAGGCATACTTGCTTTTTTTGAATATGCCGGGGCAAATGCCTGGCTGTATTGCTGGATAGCAGTAACAATATTTATGCTTGTTATTCAATTTATTGCACCAACATGGATTATGCCTCTTTTTAACAAATTCAATCCTCTTGAAGATGGAGACCTGAAAAATGCTATTATGTCATATGCGCGTTCTATAAAATTCTCCCTTGAAAATGTTTTTGTAATGGATGGTTCTAAACGTTCTGCCAAGTCAAATGCTTTTTTTACAGGTTTTGGCAAGCACAAGCGGATTGTTTTGTTTGATACATTAATTAAACAGCATACTGTGAAAGAGCTGGTGTCAGTGCTTGCACATGAAATGGGGCATTTTAAGAAAAAGCATATACTGCAGACAATGATTATCAGCATTGTTCAACTGGGAATAATGTTTTTTTTGTTGTCTGTTTTTGTCTCCTATCAGGGGTTTTTTGATGCATTTTACATGGAACAAAAATCTGTTTATGCAGGATTGATTTTTTTCAGCATGCTTTACTCACCAATTGAATTTTTTACAGGAATTTTAATGCAAATGCTTTCCCGTAAAAATGAATATGAGGCAGATAGATTTGCTGTGGAAACCACTCAAGATTCCCAATCCATGGCCGATGCATTGAAAAAGCTTTCAGTCCATAATCTTTCAAATCTTATCCCGCATCCGTTTTATGTTTTTTTAAACTATTCCCATCCGCCGGTTTTGAAAAGAATTAATGCAATTGTAACAATTTAGCTTTTTGAAAAAAATCTGACAGGATAACAG
>Ga0255424_1217_pt1 | contig 11551 bp, 13 predicted proteins | sample ANMaggSeSYBR02F3_FD_182670 | JGI IMG/M metagenome (GOLD analysis project Ga0255424, IMG submission 182670) | Sediment cell enrichment communities from methane seep in Santa Monica Basin, California, United Staets - ANME aggregate JGI... | ecosystem: Environmental > Aquatic > Marine > Cold seeps >... | reverse complement strand
TCACAAGGACATTCTCGATGAAAAGGGAACGGTCGCAAAAATTATCGCAAAAGTAAGAGGAGTTGAGGATGAATTTTGGACAGCAGATATAAAGATGGATGCGCAATAAACAAATATTTTTGCATCAATTCATCTGCTATGAGCTATAGTTTTTTGATAAAACAGAATTTGATTAGCTCAGTGTCTCAACCAAAAATTGATGAATTAGAAAAAATAAAATCATAAGAAAAATTGTGGACTTATGCAAGGTCTCAATGTAGGAAAAGAGCATAACTATCAGTTATTATAGCAAGTTATTTACTTATTTATGGACGATCCGCAGCAGTAGGTGCATAGAAAGAGGGAAAAAAACTGTTAGAGTATCTGCAAAAAGGTCAGAAGGTAACAACGTCCCCTATTATAGTAGACTTGACCCCATTTTGTGTTGTATAAGTTTACAAGTAACCAGCGTCCCCGACTTCCAGGGCATGTTATTTTTATGATCGTCCGTTCCGATCAGAAAAAAAAATATAACTCTTAGCGTCCTTCGCGGCTTTGCGGTTCAAGAAACTAACAAAATAGTTGAAAATGCTAAGTGAAAAAAAGAAGTTATTCAACGTAGTCGACTACGTCCCCAACTTTTCCAAAAGGACAACACAAAAAAAGAGGTGAGTATGCGACAGATTACCTTTGAAATACCAGGTGAGGTTTTGTTGGGGCTAAAGGTACCCAGGGATGAAGCTGGCGCTACCGTGCGAATGGCTGCTGCAATGAAGCTTTATGAACTGGGGCAGCTCTCTTCAGGAGCAGCGGCGCGTTTGGCTGGTGTTCCACGCGTTGTCTTCCTGTCACGCCTGGCGGATTATGGAGTGGATACATTTCGATTAACCGAGGATCAATTGGCACGGGAGACCCGACTTGCTTGATGTTATTTGCGATACTTCATCTATTCAATACCTTTATCAGTTGGAACTGCTCCATATCATACCGAAACTGGCAAACCAGGTGTTTGTTCCCTCCGCAGTAGTTGAAGAAATTAAGATAGGGCATTCACTGGGGGTAAATTTACCCAAACTTGAGGAGTTGGATTGGGTGATCGTCCGACGGCCAATTAGCGAATTGGCGCTACCTTTGGTTGCAAATTTGGGCCCCGGAGAGACTGAAGTCTTGATGTTGGCTCTGGAGATGCGCGAAGCAGTTGCCGTGTTAGATGATGGGCCGGCTCGGGAAATGGCGGAAACACTTGATCTTCATTTGACTGGCACCTTGGGGTTGTTGCTTGATGCCAAAAAAGCAGGACTTATTCCGGCTCTGCGACCGTTATTGGATAAATTGCAGTCTTTGCGGTTCAGACTGGCCTCACGGACTTATTCTGCTGTGTTGCGCCTTGCAGGTGAATAGGGTATCGTCCATCGTCGTCTGTCGTCTGGTTACTACGTCCGAAAAAGGCAAAAGAAAGTAAAAAGAAATCCTGAAAATCCGGTGAATCCTGTCAGCCTTGTTAAATCCCTTTTAGCTGTTTAACCGAGCCCAAAAATAAACCCCATCTGACAGAAAAAGAGGTTTTAAAATAGCATAAATATCAATTGGATAACGAGTTATTTACTTATTTATGGACGTCCCGCAATCCAGCCCTCCCCTATGTTGCCTTAGATTAACATCGATGAAGGTGAAATGACTAAGGAACGTGGACGAAATAACTTCCCCAACTATACATCACAGCTTCAGGCCGCCTTTGTCCGGTCTCAAATCACAAAAATATTGAAATAGCTCGCTATTCCTTCAACTTTTGTGATCTGGGATCGAACAAATTCGACCCAAATCTGTGCGCCTACTTGAGGAAGTTAATTCGTCCACGTTCCTAATGTAAATAAACAAGCCGATATAGTATGGAAAAAAGTCAACAACTTCATTTCCTATCTCAACAAAACAGTAAATAAGGCAAAACCAATAAAATTAATACAACCAATCGAACCAATAAAACCAACATAACCAGCTAAACCTTTTTAAAAATTTGAGAGATAAACATGGAAAAAGTGTTGATAGATACATCTCAAAAAATAGAAGTCCTCAAGTACACTTGTTTTGATGCTACTGAACTGGACCAGATGTTAGTAAAACTGTTGGACGTTACATTAAGCCAGCATCGGCGGCGATTGGATCGGTATGATCACGATATTGGCGAGTTGGAAAATCGTTACGGCATGGACTCGACCACGTTCTATGAACGCTTTGAGGCTGGAGAAATGGGTGATGGGATGGATTTCTTTGAATGGGCAGGTCTGTACGAACTTCGCCAGGACATCTTGGAGAAGATCCGACGTATAGAGTCCGTCTTGTGAAAGACGCTGCTGATTACCTTGCGTATATCAAAGCGCTTATTGTTGTTAATCCCCAAGTATTGCGGTGGACAGTGGTACGCGAAGAAACACAGGGTGACATGGGACTGTTTCGCTACAGGCTTACATTGCGTAACACCAGTCTGTTGGAGATGTTTGAGCGTTTCCAGGTAGTGAAAGGAAGAGTCCATGTGGCAAAATACAGCTTTCATTGGCAGGATGCGACCGGTCAGTTGCTGAAGCGCTGGGACAACGCGGCGCATCATCCCGAACTTTCGACAAACCCTGACCACGTTCATGATGGCGCAGAGGACAATGTGCGACCCAATGAACCAATAAGCGCTGAAGAGGTGCTAACTTTGCTGGCAGCAGAAGCACCGGAGTGAACTGACTTCACACTTTTTACATTTCACGCTACAATGAAGATAATGAATGCCAAGGAAATGGAACAGTGGTTACTTAAGAAAGGAGCTGTTCCAGTCTCCAAAGAGATCAAGAAAAAGCCATGGTATAAAGAGGTAAGTAAACTTCCCAACAAAACCAATGCAACGAGTTAAACGAAGAACCCGTAAATCATAGTCTAATAAAAAAACCTATGCCACGCCAAGCCAGACTTGATGCTCCCGGTGCCCTGCAACATGTAATGGCCCGGGGAATTGAACGCCGAAAAATCTTTTGGGATGATAAAGATCGCTCTTCCTTTCTGGAACGACTCGCTGTGATCCTTGAGGAAACACAAACCCAATGCTACGCATAGACGCTGATCCCAAATCATTTTCATCTTCTTTTACGTACTGGTTCAACACCGTTAAGCAAGGTAATGCGACGATTAATGACCGGCTATGCCGTGACATTTAACCACCGGCATAGAAGGGCAGGTCATCTTTTCCAAAATCGTTATAAGTCTGTTGTCTGCGAAGAGGTAGAAACCATCGTACTGGGGTAAATTCTGTCTAACAAATGATTTTAATTCACAATTCAAGCTATGTTGCCGATTTTAATTTGCTTTTGAATATTTTATAAATTCTTTATTACCTTTTAAAATAAAGCAGGAATATGTTGTGAAAGTTTTATCAATCCCATACAGCGATGATCTTTTAGTCGCCACTGGAAAATCAAAAGAGGCGCTTGAGCAAGAGCTGCGTTTTTTGTTGGCAGTTAAGCTTTTTGAACTTCGTCGTCTTTCATTGGGGAAGGCATCTGAATTATGCGGAATGAAGAAAGTCAACTTTATGGATGAGTTGGGCCGTATAGGAATTCCTGTTATAAACCTCGATGACGATCAGATCAATGATGAACTGAAAAATGCGTGAAGGTATAGCTATTGCAGATAGCGGGCCCCTTATCGCGTTTTCAAGGATTAACCGGCTTGAACTATTACACGAGTTATTCCTAAAAATCATTATTCCAGTGGCAGTATGGAATGAGGTGACGATTCCTGGGAAAGGTCTTCCTGGAGCTCTTGAGGTAAGTCAGGCATCATGGATCAAAGTTCAAGCACCCGATCCGCAACTGGTTAAACCCCTCAGTATTTTGGTAGATGCGGGAGAGGCTGAAGCAATTGCTTTAGCGCAGACAATGCCCAAGTGCATCATCCTGCTTGATGATTCTCGCGCAAGAAGGGTTGCAGAAAGGTTACAGATAAAACAGATTGGAACGGTGGGGTTGCTTTTGCGAGCCAAGAGAAAAGGGTTGATTGACAAACTCCGACCTCATCTCGATTCACTACATGAAAGCAATATTTACATACGTCAAAAACTGATTGATGCAGTTCTCAAGGACGCTGGAGAGTGAATCATACGAAGAAACTTATAAACTAATGAGCGTACCGAGGCAAGTTGGAAAGTGATGTAGAGTAAAGACAACCAGGGAACATGGACGGACACACCCAACGCCCCAACGTTACAGGTTTGTTAGTTTTTCAGATCGTCCGTTCCGATCAGAAAAAATCAACAAAAAACCCCTTGGCGAAAAAACTTAGCGCCTTCGCGCCTTAGCGGTTCAAGAATTTTTATCTCTTATAGAAACGAGATTGCTAAAGAGCATAACTATTGGTTGTTATAGTAAGTTATTTACTTATTTATGGACGTCCCGCATCTCCTCTGAACCGAGCCTCGCATTAGATATGCCGATTCTGTTCTTTTTTGAGAAACAGCAACTGCTTTTGTGGCTGGTTGAGTTTCAGGAAGACAAGGCAAAATTTTCAATCTATAAATTGCTGCGTTATACAACAGACCTGATGGAGGCCCACCCACAGGCGCTGGTAATACCGACGGTTTTATTTACTGATAGAACAAAATGGCGCAAAGATGTTTTGCGAAAGCTGGAAACAAGATTAAATGACAGATTGTTCCTTTATTTCGAATATGTGTTTTTCAAACTGTTTGACTTCAATGCACGAGATTATTACAATATAAACAATCCTGTGGTGAAAATATTACTTCCGAAAATGAATTATAAGAAGGAAGAACGAATAGAGGTGATAAGGCAGGCATACTCAGGATTATTTCAACTTGCTTCCCGTATGCTTTTTGACAAATATGTTGATTTTATAGATGTGTATGCGGAAGTAAGCGAAGAAGAACAAGAGAACCTGTATCATGAAATAATTCAGCATAAGGAGACAGCCATGTTAGCACAATATATTAAAGATAAAGGGATGCAGCAGGGAATGCAGCAGGGAATAATTCAGAATACAAAAGAAAATATCATAGAGGCTCTTGAATTACGTTTTGGGAAAATTTCACCTGAAATCATTGATAAAATAAATAAGACAAATGACCCCGCAAAGTTAAAAGAGCTTCATAAGAAGGCTATACAGATAAAAGAAATTGATAGTTTTGGATTCATCTGCTGATTCAGTTTACAGGATTAAGATCAGGGGGGCTTCTTGATGAATAAGGTCACAAGTCGCCAGCGTTCCCACTGGCCGTTCAATTATAAGGTCAGAAGGTAACAAAGTCCCCCCATTACAACGCCCCCGTCACCGAAACGAATGGTAAACAACCTGAACAGATAGTCTACCCGTCAGGGCATTGCTTTTTTCATGATCATCCGTTCTGATCAGGAAAAATCAACAAAAAAAACCTTTGCGTCCTTCGCGCCTTTGCGGTTCAAAAAATCGTACTGGGGAGAACTCTGCGAGAGAAAAGTAGGAAGATCGTATTGGGATTAGATAACTCGAATTTGTCAAGAATGAAAACCTGATCACTATGCTTTTCCTTATTATTATAATAATCAAGGTTTGACCCCAGATTTATCAAACAAACCAGACAAACACGAGAAGAAACTTATAAACTAATGAGCGTCCCCAACCCTGAGCGTCCCCAACCCTAAACTAATGAACGAAAGCCGCTCGGATAAAACTTGTTGATTTTTATGGCTGGATGTATTTTTAAGAAGGACAAATAAAAGGAGGTTAAGCAGATGCTTGCTCAACAAAACATCACTCTTGAAAACATTTATAAAATGGTAGTTGATTTAAAACGCGACGTGGCTCTGATAAAGAAAAGTTTTATGGAAGAGCCTGAGTTGCGTGATGAATTTATCTTACGGATGAGAGATATTGACTTCGAAAAAGAAGTCATGGTCGAAGACTTCAGCAAAAGATATGGATTAAATGTATAAACTTGCAATCAAGGAAAATCTTGACAGAAAATTTAAAAAGCTCAAGAAAAAAGACAGGGAATTACTTGTGCTGATAGATAGAAAAGTGCAAGAGATACTTGATAATCCTTACCGTTTCAAGCCCTTAAGAAAGCCTTTACAAAACAAGCGAAGGGTGCACGTAGGTGGGTCTTTTGTGTTGATTTATGAAATCAACAAAGATGAAAAAATAGTAACGCTACTTGATCTTGATCACCATGACAATATTTATAAAACATAGGGGTTTCTTGATGGATAAGTTAACAAGTAACCAGCGCCCACCTGCCCTTCCGATAGCCTGCCCCAGGGCATGTTACTTTTTCTGATCGTCCGTTCCGATCAAAAAAAATCAACAAAAACCACTTGGCGAAAAAACTTAGCGCCTTCGCGCCTTAGCGGTTCAAGAATTTTTATCTCTTATAGAAATGAGAATGCTAAAGAGCATAACTATTGGCTGTTATAGTAAGTTATTTACTTGTTTATGGACGTCCCGCATCTTAGACCCGAAGGTAACAACGTCCTCCATTATCCCCCATTACGAGCTGACTGTGGACGATCAGAAAAACATAGTTGAAAAGCTGAAAAACTTTTAGTATAATAGTTTAAATCCCCTTTGCACTACTGTGATTATTTATTGATAATGCATTATGCCAAAGAAGTACTACACAATTGAATTAGCGGAAGGCATTGAAATTCATGTTTATTTTGACACCTTGAACGGCTTGGTCATCAATTATGTTGTGAAGCTTCTCTTGTGGAAGAGCAAGAGGTATTATGAAGTAGTCCGCTTTGACAGCGCACACGGGTGCCCTCACAAGGACATTCTCGATAAAAAGGGAACGGTTGTCAGGAAAATCTGGTTTGAGTCTCTTGATAATCAGCAGGGCTTGGATATGGCCATCAAAGATATCAAGGATAATTACGACCTGTACATCGAGAGGTTAAAAAAATGGTTGAGAAAATAAGAAAATCTGAAGAAGAAAAAGTCATTGAGATGCTCAAACGAGAAGGCTTCCGTGAACTCAGCAAGAAAGAGATTCAAAAGGAACCCTATAAGTCCATTTATAGGCTGCCTGAATGTTTCGATGAAAATACAGGAACGCCAGAAAGTCAAATTTCTGGAAGATAAATCAACACGCGCGTAACTCAGTTGCCAACGCCTCCCTCCCCGGAATGTGGGCTGCCCGCCTCTGGAGGGTAAATCCTGTCAGCTTTGTTAAATCTATTTGAGCTGTTTAACAGGGTCCAAAAATAAACCACATCTGACAGAAAAAAAGTTTTAAATAGTATAAAAATCAATTAGATAGCGAGTTATTTACTTATTTATGGACGTCCATCATCTGGGCCGGAGTGATCTGCCCGCAGGGCATGATAGTTTTTCAGATCGTCCGTTCCGATCAGAAAAAATCAACAAAAAAAACCTTAGCGTCCTTAGCGCCTTAGCGGTTCAAAAACAAAATAAATGAAAGACATTGAAGAAATCGGAAGAAATATCGTACATTCCGCCATTACAGTACACAAAGCCTTGGGGCCTGGCCTTACCGTTGATAAAATAGCTCCGATACACGAAGCCCATCTCTTAACTTATCTTAAACTTACCAACCTTAAACTCGGCTTCCTTCTCAACTGGAATGTACCATTAATGTACCATTGATGAAGGACGGCATAAAACGAATGGTCAACAAACTGAACAGATAGCCTGCCCGCAGGGCTTGGCTTTTTTCCTGATCATTCGTCCTGATCAAGGAAAAATCAACAAAAAACCCCTTGGCGAAAAAACTTAGCGCCTTCGTGCCTTAGCGGTTCAAGAATTTTTATCTTTTATAGAAATGAGATTGCAGTTAAGTAGCAACGTCCCTCATTACTCATTCGGAACTGGAAGTGGCCGATCACAAAAAAACCGGATCTAATATTTTTTGACCCGCCATATTACATCAAAAAAGAGAAGGCATACAGCGAAAAAGCAAATGAGAAAACCCCTTCAACCTCATCTTATACAAAGGTTGAGTATGAGAGGTTTTTTAAAGGCTTCTTCCTCCTGGCCCATAAAAACGCAAAACCAACGACCAGCATGGCCTTCTTAAATGCTGATTGGCGGGATTTTGAATCCACACCAGCCTCAAAAGAGAAACCCGATAGATCAATCACAATATTTGACTACCACAGGCTTCTATCTAAAACGGGATGGGGAATAACCCATCGAATAGAGTGCCCCCTGTCCTCTGAACGTCTAAGCGGGAACCAGGTACAAAGAATGCAGGACAAACGTATTTTAGGAACTGTTGGAAGAACCCTGCTAATTGCAAGAAGATCATAATGAAGCAGTGGCCGCTCTCCGGTAACTATAATGACATTTGGAAAGCAAATATCTGGCATAACTTCATAATGTAACAACGTCCCTCATTAGAAAAAGGCTGCTGATTCGGGGCAATAATGATGTTTTCGAGGGGGGAAAGGGCAATATAGATCAGGATGGCCAGAGCGAAAAGGTGCCTACTGGGAAGACCGCTATCATGCTACCGCAGTAGAAACCGAGGAACACCTCCTGCGTTGCCTTGTTTATATTGATTTGAATATGGTTCGTGTCGGTGTTGTGAGTTATCCTTCGGAATGGATGTTTGGTGGATACAATGAAATCCAGTCTCCTCGTCGAAAATGCGTACTCATTAATCATGAAAAATTGGCAAACCTAGCAGGCTTTGATTTCTATGATTCGTTTGGTAGTCCCTACAAAACAGTGCGGGTCAATAATTTCAATAAGTTATATATTATGGTTTCTGGCAGCACATAGCGAAAAATCAGGTGTTTACAAAGTAAAACAGGGCGGTATTCTCAAACCTGCACTGCTTTGTAGGGACTACCTATAATTGGAGAGTTTTTCCTTAAATATTAAAGTATTGTGACGGCCAGACTCATACGTGCTACATACTTACTCAAAGGAAGAAAGCTGCTTGAGTAGCATGAAGGTATTTCAACTTCTCGAGAGTCAGTGGCTTGCTATAATGGCATTTCCGGTATCAAAAACAGCGATATTGGGGCTAAAAACGGCCATTTGGGGAACATTAATCTAAATATTTCAACATGATAGCGTGGCCCGACCCCAATGTGCAACACAGACCGATCTCTTTGGGACGAAGGCCCAGCGTATATCCCAAGTGAACCATGGCTGAAGTTCGAAGCTCTTTGCAATTGTCTGTGGACAGCCCTGCAAACAACGCTTTTACTTCATCGGATCGTAAAAACTTCGGTGGCTGGGCTTGCGCGAACATGGGGGCACCGATAATCAAAGGGGCCAAATTCCTTTTTAGAATCTTGCGGTGAAAATACAGGTATCTCAAAAAACCACGCAGGAAAGAGCGGTTGTGTCGACAGGTTGCCGGCATAAAATGAGCGTTAAATTCAGCCAGAAAATTGTCTATCCGCTCAATCTTTACGGCAGCAAGATCAATTTCATATTTTGACAGGTAATCATTGAGCGCAGAGAGAACGTTTCTGGTTTGAACAAGTGACGAACGTTGAATCTGCCTGATTTTTTCATAATAATGCAGATAGGCTTCATAGATCTCAGGCAGCCGAACAAGCGGTTTTTTTATTGGGCCAGGTATCAATTTTTGCTTAAAAAGATACCGGCTAAAGCTTCGCAGGACATTTGCAGCAAAGTATAAGTTGCAATGTTTTTCAAAGCCATTCAACGTGTCATAAGTAAACACTTGTTCCCATGAGACGCTTCGATTGGTTATAAAGTTTTGAAAATGATTTAAAAGACGCTCATGGCGCATTATGCTACCCGAAGCATAATCTGCGGATATCATCCATAACAGGTAATCACTGACGGCTTTTTCTAATCGCTCTACAACAGATAGCGCCTTAACCATGTTCAGTCTCCCTTAAACGATTGGCCGATAAGATTACATATCGTGGTCGGATCATATTTTTCCATTTGCTGCTGAGATTTTAGAAGTCTTAAAGGTTGGTTTACGGGTTTTTCCGGCAGCGAAAGCACCTGAAAAAAATAGCCGTCAAAAGCGATTAAGTCTTTATCAATCAAAGCATTGCGGGCATTCAGGTATTCATCCATGGAAATTCTTAAAAGCGAATAAATTTTATCGCAACTGTAGTAAGAGACTCCATTCCGATCAGCCGCCAGTAGAAGGAACACGTAAAGCAATAGTTCATAATGGGAAAGACTCTCCCAGAATCCGTCACGTAAAAATCGATGCTTAATAAATGCAAAGCTGCCGGTTATCCTGCGTACTCGATTTGGAGAAAGTATTTTTGTTTTTATCATTTCTTACCTCCATTTTCGGCCACCTTATAACCAAAATTCGACAAAGGCTATCGAGTATCCTTTTGCAAGGATTTAACAAAAAGCTTTAACGCCTTGGAATAATAATAATTTGCCCTCCTAACGCGTCTCTTTTGCAAGATCGTTTTGAACGGTGTTTTTTATCCCGTTTTTTCTGTAATTCACGGTTTTGATCACAATAATCAGGGTTCTGTTTTCGATAATTTCTATAATATCCTGGATGCCGTTCAATCCACTGTTTATGGCAATCCCTTTGATCCTTTTTATAATCCGGATCAGATGCTATTTTACTCTGTTTCCATTTATTTTTTCTGACACGTTGGCAGGCTTTCCTGTTGCAGTAATTTTGGTTTTTTATACGAGGATTAGCAGGAACCATTCTTCCGCAATTGGCACATTTAATCATTGGCTTCATGGTATTTTTTACCATAAAGACAAAAATGTATATTTGGATTATTGCATAAGAATAAGATCTGAGAAGGAAGTAAAAAGATTAAGGTATGGGAGAAGGTAAAACTGGGCGGCTAATTGTTCTTGCAAATTGTCATACAATTTCTTTTGTATTCTGATGACAACTCAAGTATAAGAATCAAATTCAAAGAAAATATATTTTTGATATTTAAAGGGAAGTATATCCAAAACTCACAACATAACTAAACTGGCAACATAACGTCCCCCATTACGTCCCCCATTACGGTTGATTGATAATATTTGCAGCTTTTTCTGGGACAAAAAAGTGTTAAGGCTGTATTTGCCGGATTTTGCATGGTTGCGCTCCTTTGAATAGAGTTTTAACCATGCTCATACAAAATATATTGCTTGGGGTCTATAACAATCTTAATTTTCTATCAAAAATCTTTTTTATTCATGTTTTCAGAAACACTTTTTAATCACCTGCATTGTTTTGTAGGGACTACCGAAATTTGTGTACGTTTGCATGCAAGGGACACCATGGCTTTTTCATAACATCCTCTTATGTAAAGGCTCTGGAGGTTGATAAACAAGACATCGAGACATTTGTAGTGTTTCAATAATTGAAGAATACACCACACCCAGAGGAATTAAAAGAACTAAATGGAATAAGAAGAAGTAAAAGGAATTTTAAAGCCTAAAACCCACAACATAATTAAACTGACAACATAACGTCCCCCATTAGCACCATTACAGCATGGAAGTTTTTGACTTGGTTAGCTATGTCGAAATACACCGGCGAGGTAGTGACAGGATCTGCAGTTTGGGATGATTATTTTTTTCAAAGTGCCTAAGGTCAGAAGGTAACAAC
>Ga0255424_1132_pt2 | contig 11708 bp, 11 predicted proteins | sample ANMaggSeSYBR02F3_FD_182670 | JGI IMG/M metagenome (GOLD analysis project Ga0255424, IMG submission 182670) | Sediment cell enrichment communities from methane seep in Santa Monica Basin, California, United Staets - ANME aggregate JGI... | ecosystem: Environmental > Aquatic > Marine > Cold seeps >... | reverse complement strand
CGCAGAGCACTCCGAAAAATATCTACAAAAAGCGATTATAGCATCGCTGAAAAAGTTTATACTTGAACTGGGTGGTGGATTTGCATTTATCGGAGAGGAGTATCGCTTACAGGTGGGAAACGACGATTTCTATCTTGATCTACTATTTTATCACCGCAATTTGAATTGTCTGGTTGTTTTTGAGTTAAAAGTGGATAAATTCAGACCTGCTCATTTGGGACAGTTGGAGTTCTATCTTGAAGCACTTGATCGTGATGTGAAATTCGAACATGAAAATCCCTCAATAGGTATTCTTCTTTGTCGGGAAAAGGATGATGAGGTTGTCAAGTATGCACTCAGTCGTTCATTTTCTCCCGCTGTTGTATCGGAATATGAGACAAAGCTGATTCCACGTGAAGTGCTAAGACGAAAAATGAATGAGCTATATCAGATATTGGAGGGGGGTGGCGATGAGAATAATTGATAAATTCTTTAGTCCAAATCAGTGTTATATTATAATTAAACAAGAGAAAAACAATAACATCATACAATGGCTGATTAATAATGTAACATCAGATAAAATCAAGGTGCCTCAATGAAAGAATCAAATCGAATTGAACTCAAAAGAAAGCTCAACGATTCTCTTGAAAAAGAAGTTGTGGCTTTTCTTAATTATCGGGAAGGTGGCTACATTTATATTGGAGTTGACGATGCTACCGGCAAGGTAGTGGGAGTGTCAAATCCCGATGCGGTTCAACTTAAGATAAAAGATCGTATCAAAAACAATATTATGCCCTCTGCTCTGGGTATTTTTGATGTTATTGCTGAACAGCACGATGCTAAAACAGTTATCAAGATCACTGTTGCCAGTGGTTCTGAAAAGCCATATTACTTAAGAAAAGAGGGTATGTCTGAAAGAGGTTGTTTTATTCGAGTTGGCAGTGCATCAGAACCGATGCCGTTACGCATGATCGAGGATCTCTTTTCCCGCAGGATTCGTAATTCCATCGGGACAATAAAGTCTCGCAAGAAAGATCTGACCTTTGAGCAGTTAAAAATCTATTACAGCGAGACACCTTTTAAACTGAACGACAAATTTGCACATAATCTGGAACTACTTACCGAAGACGGTGAATTAAATTATGCCGCTTATCTGCTCTCAGATTCAAATGGACTTTCCATAAAGGTTGCAAAATATTCCAGTCTTGACCGTGTTGATCTGATCGAAAATGAGGAATACGGATATTGTTCTCTTATCAAAGCAACCAAACAGGTTCTGGCTAAACTGGAGATCGAAAACAAAACGTTTGCCAAAATCACTCCTAAAAAACGACAGGAGCGCAAACTTATTGATCCGGTTGCACTTCGTGAAGCTGTCATCAATGCCATGATCCACAACAATTATGCCAATGAAATACCGCCCAAGTTTGAACTCTTCCCTGATCGCTTGGAGATAACGTCTGCAGGTGGACTTGTGCCGGAATTCGATGAAAACGAATTTTTTATGGGATACTCAGTTCCGCGTAACAAAGAACTGATGCGGATCTTTAAAGACCTTGAAATGGTTGAATACCTTGGATCAGGTGTGCCGAGAATTCTACAGAAATACCCACGCTCGATATTCACATTTACTCCAAACTTTCTCCGCATTACTTTTCCTTTTGAGAATGGTCAGACAGGTGGTCAGACAGGTGGTCAGACAGGTGGTCAGACAGGTGGTCAGACAGGTGGTCAGACCTTGCTCACTGAAGCACAACTAGCTGTTTATAATATCTTAAAAAAGGATAACACGGCTTCACGTCAATCTATTGCTGATAATCTAGGAATTAACCCTTCAGCCGTACAAAAACACATAGATTTACTGAAAAAAAGTGGCTACATACAAAGGGTTGGTACTTTCAAGGGTCATTGGGAGATTTTAAAATGACTCATGGACTACACATGCAAGATCAGTTTTTGATTCCATTTTTTAGGGAATGTTTTGGTTATAACGAGGTAAAACATAATACAGTAACTTCATCCGCATCACTTTTCCATTTTAGTGGGGTATGGGGGGCGATAAGTTCCACTTTAACCGACCAAGCTACCATGCAAGCTGAAAAAGTGCTCCAATTCTGTATAGAGCCACGAAGCCGTAATGAGATACAGTCATTTCTTGACCTTAAAAATCGTGACTATTTCCGAAAAGAAATATTGAATCCTCTTATCAAAGAAGGAAAACTCGCTCTCACCATACCTGATAAACCAAAAAGTCCCAAACAACGTTATATCGCAAGCTGTGGACATAAGGGGAATGAATAATGAACGAACTACACCTGCAAGATAAGTTTTTAATTCCGTTTTTTAGAGACGACCCTGGTTACCGCAAGGTAAAAGCCAATACGGTAACAAACTCTCTGATTACTGGCAATAACAAGGAGGCATGACAGGATGAAACATGAAGATGATATTCGCTGGGTGCAGCGTTTTGATAATTACCAAAGAGCCCTGGCGCAACTTACAAAATTTATTAATAAAGGTGAACTGAATGAGCTGGAGGAGCAAGGCCTAATTCAAGCCTTTGAATACACCCATGAACTTGCGTGGAATGTGCTGCGCGATTATTTGCGCGAACAAGGAAACCCAAATATACATGGCTCGCGTGATGCGACGCGCGAAGCCTTTAAGCTGGAATTGATCCAGGATGGCGATAGCTGGATGGATATGATCATAGATCGCAATCGAACCAGCCATACCTATAACCAGGAAACTGCACAGGCGATTGCTACCAATATTACCGGGCGTTTCTTTACTTTGTTTGTTATGCTTCAGGAAAAAATGCGGAGTTTACAGGATGCTCACTGAAATCGCTCCCCGTTTTGGTCTACAGGAAAGCACCATTAATCGCATCAATACGGTGTTTTCCAAGTATCCGGATATTGAACAAGTCGTGCTTTATGGTTCTCGCGCTAAGGGCAACTACCAAAGTGGTTCGGATATTGATTTAACGTTGATTGGGGATGCGCTAAGCCATATACAACTTACCCGCATTGAAACACAGATAGATGATTTGCTGCTGCCTTACTCCGTCGATCTTTCTCTTTTCAAGCACATTGATAATGTGAACTTAATTGATCATATCCAGCGCATAGGCATTGTTTTTTATCAACGAGATGAATAATGAACGAAATACACCTGCAAGATAAGTTTTTGATTCCGTTTTTTAAAGAAAGTCTTGGATACCGCGATGTAAAAGCCAATACGGTAACAAACTCACTAATTATATAAGAAGACTTGCAGGAGTTTATCTCCTAAACCGAGCTGAATGCACTACCCAATTGATTCGAAGAGAAATAATATTATCAGATCAACAAGAAAATGTTCCAACATTCACTGTGTTTATATACATCCAATTCCACCTAAGCCCAGGTGAGATACAATTACTGGCAACTGGTACTCAACTGCATGTAAGCACTCAGTCAACTACTGTGGCTGGCTTGTAGGCGACCTTGAACGCTTTAAAAAGAAAAGCGAAGCCTCTGTCAGTCAGGAATTCATGGATAGCCTGAATTTTTGCGGATTTGATGTTGAACCCTACGAAACCCAAATACTGGCTATATCGGGTGCTTTAATCTCATTTATACTGCTTATTGTCATAGACCTTGTACTTTTCAAGTTCATGGTATTCGACTCCACGACCATAATCTTCATGGTATTGACCACTGTGCTCATACCTTCAGCCCTGCTGCTTTATCTCAGCGAATATCCCAAGATCCATGCCAGGTTCGAAAAAATACACTCCCTGGGAGATATCCCTGAGATACTATCGTACGTTGTCATGAGCATGAAACTAGTATCGAACATGGAACGTGCGATTTCTTTTGCAGCTGCCAATTCAGATAGGCCCCTGGCCCGGGACCTGCGTAAACTGATCTGGGATATGCATGTGAGAGTATACACCGACATCGATGATGCCCTCATAGCCTTTGCCAATCAATGGGGTAAGAATAGTGAGTACTTCAAGCGTGCACTGTACCTGGTTAAGAGCAGTACAAATGAGCCTGATGAAGCACAGCGTGTGATGACACTGAACAAGAGCCTGGATATTGTGTTGGAGGGTACCAGGCATATGATGGAAGGGTTTGCGGCCAGGCTTAAGACACCCACCTATGTATTGTACAGCATCTTTATCCTGATCCCGCTGGCACTGGTGGCGCTACTTCCTGCTGTGAGCATTGTGGGAGTGCGTATCAATGCTATTACCCTTATACTGCTCTATGACCTGATCCTGCCGCTGGCCACTTTTGCATATGCCGAGTATATATTGCTTCAGCGTCCTGCTGCCTTCTCGCCGCCCAATATCCCGGATGAACACCCGCGCCTTGTAAACATCAGGAGTACCAGACGTAGTACAATGATATTATCAGTAACAGTAGCGGTATTGATTGGTGCATCCGGGTATATTTGGCTGCAACTGGGCAATCCGGGTGGCATTGTAAGTACAGGTGTGATGACCGGACTCGTGCCTGTTTCGTTCCCAGTGATCTGGGGTGTCACAGCCCTGATATCCATATATGCATTCATGGTCTATGCACCATATAAAAGTATCAGGGATGAGATTAAGGAGATAGAGCGCCAGTTTGCAGATGCCCTGTTCGTGCTGGGACGCCGGATCAGTGAGGGCCGCTCCCCGGAATGGGCCTTTATGCAAACCGCCCAGACCATGAAGGGTACCGGCATTGGAGAAGCATTCCAGAACGTGGCGCAGAACATCTCTTTTCTCAGGACAACGCTGGCAGGTGCAATCTTTGACCAGGAGTACGGTGCGTTCAGGAATATATATTCAGAGCGGGTGCACACCACTATGCGGCTGTTTACCGAAAGTGTATATAAAAGTCATGAGGCAGCCGGTGTTGCTATTGTAAAACTGGCAGACCACTTGAAAGAGCTGCAAGATGTTGAGGATAATATTAAAAGCTCACTGTATGATGTGACATCCACAATGAAAACGACGGCTATAATATTTGCCCCCCTGATCGCAGGTGTAACCCTGGCCCTTTCAGAGGTTATCCAGAAGATACTGCAAGATATTTCACACGAGTTTAGCAGGCTGCCTGATGATATCAGTATTTCATCTATCATGTCAGATGTGGGGGGTGGGATGGAACAGAGCATCCCACCTGATGTGTTCATGCTGGCAGTAGGATTTTATATTATCATACTGGTTGTTATCCTAATCAGGTTTGCAGGGGGTATTGAATACGGCGGGGACAAAGCCCAATTCATGTATGAACTTGGAAAGGGGCTGCCTTTGTCGATTTTGGTCTTTACAATTTCCATGGTTGTGAGCAGGGTACTTTTCGCTTCAATTGTGTGAAAAAAATTGGGACAAGTTTTTACCCGGGTACAGTAGCCATTTCAAATCAATTTGTAACATTTTTTAATAAAAACATGGATAACTTAGTTGCATATGGCTAAACGAAAATTGATTTGCGAATCGGACACCGAAAGAATGTATATAAGTAAACAAACCCGCTTATTTTGCGGGTTTGTTACAGTACACATGGCACAACTCCATATACTCATATTCCTGCGCACGCCAGCGTTTAGTACCTTATAAATTTTCTATACTACCACGATCTCCCGGCCTCTGGACTCTGCCTTTATCTCCGGATTATAGTAGGAGTAGGCACTGCTGTCGGGTATTATAGCCTTTACAGGGAACTGTGCCTGCACCTGAAGATCGAACAAAAGTTCCTCACCTCCTGGCAGGTCATCCACATACAGGATGATCTTGCGTCCCGCTATCTCGTACCTGCTGATAAGACCATCCGTTTTTAATTCATCCAGTGTAGATACCACTGGAGCAAAGCCTGTAGGTACTGCCACATCCAGGATAAGCATGCCTGTTGAATTGGCTCTTCCAGTGTAGTTCACCCTTGCATGAACATCAACGATGTCGTTCACTGCCACATCCGTAGCATCGTACTCCACTTCAAACTCCAGGTCAGTGAATACAGGTTCAACAGGCAGTATCACATTGAACCGCTTGACAAGCTGGTAATTGATATCGCCCTTGCCTGATATGCTCAGTGTAATTAATTCTGCGGATCCAGGTATCTCCACTATCTGCAGCACATCGTAGTTACCGGCATCCACGCTGACCTGGGTGATCTTCTTTCCATCTACTGTGACAGTTATCGTGGCATCCGTATCCTTTGCCTGGGTAGCGGCTGCCGTCATCAGTGCCTTGAATGCCAATACCGTATCCTGGGTGCTGCCATATCCGCCAAGGCTGTTGCGCTGAGCAGATAGCCATTTCAGGACTTCATTGGCACTGGCGTCCCTGTGCTCGATAAGTACAAGTGCGCCGTATGCAGTCACTTCAACATTCTTGCTGGAAGGGGGCTGCCAGTACATTTCCCTCATTGGCTCCACAGCAGGTTCCAGTTCCCAGTACATGCCATTCTCGTCCTGCTGTGCCAGGTCCATAAGCATGTCAAGCGCATCATCTGCCCGGTCGCTGCCCATGCGTTCCAGTACCAGTGCAGCCAGTGCCAGTGCATAGGGGTCGTCCTGCTGGTCGTCAAGGTTATCCTCCAGGTATTCCTGTGCATTGTCGAGTGGGCCACTAGCCCTGCCGTATTCCAGCAGTGACAGTGCTGTGTAAGCACTTAGCGAGTACTTGCCGCTCATTCCACCTAAGATCTCCTGGTGGTGCACGAACCCTATCTGGTCCCAGGAACCATCCTGGTTCTGGTGGTTAACGATCCAGTCAGCAGCCCCATCCAGTACCGAATCATCTATGGTGGTCACATCCCTGGCACTACTGAAGGACTGGAGCACAAAAGCGGTAAGCCACAGGCTGCCTACAGGGTCGCTGTCCCCGAATGCCGAGAACGAACCGTCCCTGTGCTGGTAGGTCAGTTGACGCTGGTACCCGGTAATGATAAACAACTCGGCTTTGGCCTGTATCTCGGGATTGGTCTGGCCGGATGTCTTCAGGTATCGCAGTATCTCCACGTCCGGGGCAAAGAACATCATGTTCTGCTCACCGCAGCCGTAAGGCATACCCAGCAGGTCGTCCACGCCGCTGATGGATTGCGCCACCAGGGACGGGGTGAAGCTAAGCAGTACTTTGCCCGAATCGGCGACAATACCATGTGGCAGGGCCGCATCCAGTATCACATCCTGGTCCTGCAGGATGCCGTTTATCACTATCTCACGCCGGGTCCCCTCAGGCTCAACAATGATCTCTTTCTTTACAGCATCAGCGCGGGACGTGGTCTGGCCTGTGATCTCTACCAGTTGTGTACCCACCTGTGTGGGCCTGATAGTGAAGCTGACAGGTTGCACACTGTTGGCAGAGACGCTTATCTGGCTGTTACTGCTGCCGATAATATCAAACCAGTTGGTGCTGGCCAGTGTAACAGTCACCTGCTGTTCCTTATCCAGGTAATTATACACCTGTACAGTGACAGGGAACTCCTCTCCCCTTGTCACTTCATAGGGCAGGTCAGGGTCTACAAAGAAGTCCTGGAACACCTTCAGGCCGGTCTCTGCAATGCCAAAACCATCAGGGGATGAGGAAACTGCATGGAGTCTCCATGTGGTAATGGAGTCAGGGGCGGTCAGGTCAACTTCTGCCCTGCCATAGCCATCGGTGAGCAGTTCGGGCTCCCATACCCAGGTCTCTGGGAAGAACTGCCTGACCCGCTCTACTTCGGCCAGTTCACCCTGGTCATGAGATATGGGTGCAGCCGTAGGTACGCCCGTAGCCTGGGGCGCAGGCGCGGAGTCCATGGCCTCTTCCACCACCATCACATCTCCAAAGAAACCACCTTTGCGCATCCCGCCTTCTGCTTCCGGTTCGTGCACTTGTTCAGGTACGTCAAGGTTTGGGGATTTCAGTACCTGCATGCCCGCCTCTTCGATAATATCCTGTGCACCCATTGGAACCGGGGTCCAGTACTCTGGATGTGCTTCAGCCTGGGGTTCCATGAACCGCTGCTCCAGTTCGTTAAATACTTGCTGGAGGTTCAGCCGTCCCTCACTAAGGGCGAACACTGATTCGTCTACTATGGAATATCCTATCATTGACCTGGAGCCGGCATCGAAATTCACACTCACATCGCCGCCGGGTTCAACTTCATCCTGGTCGAACGAAACCTGCAGGTCAACTGGTGCTTCCATTATCACATCAAATGGCAGGGTGTCTGCCGATACTTCGCTGTTGGGATTGATGATATAGGCCACAACTTCAGCTCCGGGACTCATTTGGGGTGTGACTGTAAGGCTGATGTTGCGCTCACTGCTTGTGGCAGAGAACACTGTCCTGCCGCCTGCCACGATATCATAATAGACAGTACCCGGGTTGGTGCTGTAAACAATGAAACTGATGGTATCTCCAACTTCAGGGATGCCGCCGCCATCCTGTACCAGGTGCAGGAAACTGCCACTTGGCGAATAAACGGCACCCAGGTTCATGCTCTGGGATGCATCGCCAGAACTGGCATGGATATATGCGTTCCGGACATCCTCAGGTGCCTGGAATTCGGCAAGAGCTACACCGTTACTGGTGGTCACGGTGGAGGACTGGGTCTGGTAATTGTAGTTCGTATCCACAAATTCAATTTCGATCTCCACTTCCTGCTCCAGGGGTTCACCGTCAGGGGTTTCAGTGACAACCAATATATTAAAGGGCATGCCTGGCTTGACCAGCCTGGATTCGGGTATGATCTGGAGTACTACGGGTGATTCTGTGATCTTTAACAGTTTGGTAGTGGTTTCGGTGTGGTTCCCGGTATCTGTCACCGAGATATTCAGGGTCAGGCTGCCCATGCCCCCGGCACCGTAGGTGCCGGCTACCCATCCGGCTTCCGGGAGTTCGAATTCTGCGGACCCGTCTTTCAGTTCCACTTCATATGTGGCATATTCCTCCCATACTCCAACGTACCTGGAGGCAACTACACTGACCCTGCCTTCCACTTGCTTGCCAAAGAAGTAGTTTGCATCTACTGTGCCGGTTATGGGATCATCCACCAGGAACCAGTCCCTGGGTGTGGTAACATCAACCTGGAACTTGGGAAGTACGTATTTCTCGACCCTAAGGTCAAGCTGGGTCTGGGCCTGGCCCATCTCAGCTTTGACCTTCCATGTACCGAGGTTCACTTCGCTTGCCAGGGGCATATCAAAGGATGCTACGCCGTATTCGTTTGTGTCCAGGGTCTCCTTGAAGATCTTGATGCCTTTGGCATCGGATATTTCAATTATGCACTGGCCTGATACTGGTATCAGGTTGTTGTTCAGGGACAGGATGCGGCCGTGGATGGTCTGGCCGGGTTTGTAGATTGGCTTGTCTGTCTCAAGGAACAGGGCGCTGCTGTTGGCGATCCTGACACTGCCGTTGAAGGTGGCATCGGAGCCTGCGGGCTGTGCCACCAGGGTGTATGTGCCTGGGTCCAGGTCTGGCACGTCAAAGGTTGCCACGGCATGACCTGTGGGACCGGTAGACCCGCTGGTGAGTGTGGTTGCCACTCCGGCAGCGTCTACGAGCATGAAGCTGATGCTTTGCTCAATAGGTGCGCCTTTGTCTGTGGCTGCTATGGTGATGGCTGATTCGCCGCCTGTGAACATTACGCGGGGGGCCAGGATGAGCAGGTCGCTGCCTGTGTAGGTGGCTGTTGGGTCGTATGGACGGGCGGGCTGGTTAATCAGGTTTGAAATGGGTTGGGTGATGGTGGGGAATACCATCAGCAGTACGAGGGAGATGGCTAATATGGATATTATTATTGGGGTGAGCTTGTTTGAGTTCATGGTGATTACTCCGGATGGGGGAAGGGTTGTTAAATGGGAGATTGGTGGGGGACTTTATAAATATTGTTTAGACTTCGAATTGGTTCGTAGTTATAAAATGGAGTGAAATTGGAATTTTTAAACTGAGAAACATAAGTAAAATTATTAATATAATTCAGTTAAATATTAATACTGATTAAATTACCAAATTAGTGAAAAGTAATAATTGAATTTGTTCCTCATTCATTAAATGGAACTTCAAGTGAAAAAAATGCATTTAAACCAGCGTCAAATCCCCGAATGTCTCAAAGTGCTTCCTGCTAAAAGTAAACAGCTTAAAGCCCCGGTTTATTCGACATACAATATGTCAGATAATGGATGACCCCACCAAATAGATAATTTTTCCAGATCATCTATTGGAAATTTTTTTTCCCACTGTTCTATTAATGTGAATTCATCTTTTTCTATTAATAAAAATATAAGAAATAGTTCTGGCTGAGTTAGATATGGGAAGTAATTCACATTAATTTCTCTTTCAATTAGTATACCTTTTATTTTCTCATTATTTGTATCTATGAAATCTTGTATAATCTTTTTAAATTCACTAGGATTGTTTATACCAAGAATAGGGAGTAAAATTTTCAAAAACAAATATGATAATTCTCTATCATATTCTTTTTTTACAAGTTTTATAAATGGGGATTCGAGAATTCTTAATGCATAATATTCATCTAAAATTGATGATTCAATAATGTTACGATTTATATTTGAAAAACAATCATCTGCTATTTCAAATATACCTCCAAGACAGTAAATTTGTCTAGCACTTTCAGGAGAAAGATCTGTTAATGGTTTATACCCCAGGTCGTGATTTATTTCAGCCCAAACATCTTCACAAAGAGTTCTAACTTGGATTTCTCCTGAAATATGCCCTATTTCTCGAAATATTTCTTCAGGAGTATTTTCTTCCCTCAACCTAATGTCAAAATGCAATGATTTATAACCAATTTCATTCAATTCTAAAATATCGCTTTTATCTTCTTCTTTCAATATTTCAAACTCTTTTCGAATACAATTGGCAATCACAAGGGTATCCTCTTTAAATCTGCAAATTACTCTGGCACCTGATTTATCAATCATATCTAAATAATTCTGTGCAGTCACCCCTTTTTTGTATAAGTTCTTTGCTATACTAACTTCATCTTTTGTCCTCGAAAGAATTCTTACTAATATACCTTGATTTTGGCTAATTTCATCTAAGGTTAGTGCAATATATTTAGTAAATTTTTCATAAAATGGTTTTTGTTCATCCCATTGTTCTAAAATCTGTTGTAGAGTCATTTAATTAAGTTTTGATATTTTTTAATTTTGATATTATCTCTGCTTTAGTTCTTCCATCATTCATTTGTTTTAGGGATACGTTTTCTTCGAAACCTTCTTGATTACCAATAATTTTTATTCCATTATCAAACTCTAATATCATTTCTGATATTCTTTTTTCAATGAGAGAAGTATCTCGAATAATTTCGCCAATTGGGACTTCTTTTTCTGTTAAATATTTAGTATATTCTTTCCTATGGTTTAGATGTAAATTCAATTGTGCAAATTGACGAGAACTAATTGTACTTCTTTCATTTGTTATATATGAAAGAAGATGAAGATTATATTTAGTTAGAATTATTGGATCGTCAATCTTTTCTTTGAAGAATTGTTGTGAAATCTTAAAAAATTTTTTTGTTTCAATTTTAGGTTCACTAGTAAAATTACAACCTAGAAAAGTAGTTAGAAAGAATTCAGCTACTTCTCTCGATGATGTATTTGACAATTGGTTATCACAAACTTTTCCATCATATCCGAAATCTTCCAATCCGTTTTTAAAAAACATGCCTATTTTAAATAATTTTGTTTTTTCTGCTAGAATAAGATCTTTAAGATGAAGAATGTCATATGTAGAT
>Ga0255424_1213_pt1 | contig 11719 bp, 8 predicted proteins | sample ANMaggSeSYBR02F3_FD_182670 | JGI IMG/M metagenome (GOLD analysis project Ga0255424, IMG submission 182670) | Sediment cell enrichment communities from methane seep in Santa Monica Basin, California, United Staets - ANME aggregate JGI... | ecosystem: Environmental > Aquatic > Marine > Cold seeps >... | reverse complement strand
CTCGAACATTATGAAACCCAATCAGAGGATAAAGCTGTGTATGATTAAAACAAAAATAAAATATAGCCGTTCACGGCTTGAAACTTGAAATTGGAAAATAGAAATTTGGGAGAGATGAAACGAGTGTACGAGTTGGATGTTTGCAAACTGTCGGAAGCGTTAACAGATATGGTCTGGCATGACTTTGATAAGTGAAACAAAAAAGGAGGAGAATATGAGATTAATTAAAACCACTTTATTAATTGGATTTTTAGTATTTTTTGTAGCCATGCCTGGAATATGTATTGCCGAAATAGAATCGGGTTCTGTATTTATTAGTCCCTTTGTAGGTGGATTTAATTTTGAAGGAAATCGGGATTATGAGGATGGGCATACGTATGGTTTAGGGGTCGGATATAATTTTGATGAGCACTGGGGAGCTGAAGCTGTTTTTAATTTTGTTGAATCAGAGCTTGAAAGAAAGGGCGGAGACTTGGATGCATATATATATCGTCTTGACGGCTTATATCACTTTATGCCTTCTCAGAAAATTGTGCCTTATATAGGTGCAGGTGTGGGGTTGATGACCGCAGATCGCGAAAGACGTAGTACTGATAATGATCCGATAGTTAATTACGGAGGAGGGCTGAAATTCTTTTTCAATAAAGCGGTCGCGCTGCGGGCTGATGTAAGACATATAATATCCTTTGATGATACGTATAATGATCTTGTTTATACTATTGGACTAATCTATAATTTTGGTGGTGAAGAAAAAACCCAAAGAAAAGACAGCGACAACGACGGTGTATATGATGATATGGATAAATGCCCTGATACTCCTCATGGAGTTGCGGTAGATTCTGCTGGATGCCCCCTTGATAGTGATAGAGACGGAGTTTATGATTATAAGGACAAGTGTCCGGGGACATCAGCAGGTGTAAAAGTAAACTCTGCAGGATGTTCTCTTGATAGCGATAGAGACGGAGTGTATGATGATAAGGACGAGTGTCCGGGCACTCCAGCAGGTGTTGCAGTAAACTCTGCAGGATGTCCCCTTGATAGTGATAGAGACGGAGTTTATGATTATAAGGATAAGTGCCCTGGGACACCAGCAGGTGTAAAAGTTGATTCAAGGGGGTGCTGGGTAATTAAAGGGGTACAATTTGATACTGCAAAATGGGATATAAAACCTGAATGTTACCCGATATTAGATGAAGTTGTTGCTATTTTGGCAAATAACCCCAATTTAAAAGTAGAAATCGAGGGCCATACCGATAAGAGCGGTTCTTTGGAATTTAACCAACAACTATCTGAAAATCGTGCCAAAGCAATAATGGAATATTTCATAAAAGAAGGCATTAATACTAAACGTCTTTCAGCAAAAGGTTTTGGCCCATCTCAACCTCTATATACCAACGATACTTCGGAAGGCAGAGCTAAAAACAGGAGGGTTGAGTTGAAACCCATTTTTTAGTAAATATTATTTTTAAAGCATTTCTAACTTATTTTGTTCGCTTATGAATAAAGTTAAGCCTGAATTACTATGAAGTATTAATGATTTTATTGCAGATGTATAAAGTCAATGGTAATTCAGGCTTTATTGTAATACGATAATAATAAATCTTGTCAAATAATGGTAGGCAGGTGGCAATATGAAATCAATAGATGAGCTTCTGGAGCTGGAACCAGGGCTTGAATACCTTGGTTTGACGAATCTGAAAAAAGTACACTGGAATTATTGCACTCCGATATTATACGAGCACGCAGTAAAAAACAATGAGGGAGTTATTACACATCTGGGCCCCCTGTTTGTAAGCAGGCCTGGGAAGAGCACAGGCCGTGCTCCTGATGACAAATTTATCGTAAAAGATGAAAATACTGCTGATAAGATTAACTGGGCCAAGGTAAACGTTCCATATGATGCTAAAAAATTTGATTATGTTTTTGAACGCGTTAAAGCCTATTTACAGGATCGTGAAATATATGTGCAGGATTCATATGCAGGCGCTGATAACAGGTATCGTGTGTCAATAAGAGTAATTACCGAATTTGCCTGGCAGGCGCTTTTTGCAAGAAATCTTTTACTTCGCATAAGGGACCGTAGTCAGCTTGTTGATTTTAGCCCGGAGTTTACCGTAATTGCTATGCCGAAATTTCTTGGCAACCCTGAACTTGATGAAATCAATTCAGAAACTTTTATTCTGGTTAATTTTACAAAAAAAATTATTTTGATATGTGGGACATATTACGGCGGTGAAATTAAAAAGTCGGTTTTTACGGTTTTAAATTATCTCCTGCCCCAAAAGAAGGTTCTTTCTATGCATTGCAGCGCCAATGTCGGAAGGGGCGGTGATACTGCGTTGTTTTTTGGACTTTCCGGAACAGGCAAGACAACCCTTTCCGCCTCTCCTGATCGTACTTTAATAGGTGATGATGAACATGGCTGGAGTGATAAAGGAATTTTTAATTTCGAAGGCGGTTGTTACGCCAAAGTAATTAATCTTTCAAAAGAAGCAGAACCGGAGATTTATGAAACAACACGAAAATTTGGTACAATTCTTGAGAATGTTATTATCGATCCTGTTACACGAGCAGTAAATTTAGATGATTCAAGTATAACTGAAAATACACGCGCGGCCTATCCACTTACTCATTTGAATAATGTGGTTAGAGACGGCAAGGGCGATCATCCTGAAAATGTAATTTTTTTAACGGCTGATGCTTTTGGGATATTGCCGCCGATTTCAAAATTAACTTCTGAGCAGGCTTCTTATCATTTTCTTCTTGGCTATACGGCGAAAGTCGCTGGAACAGAGGCCGGCGTAACTGAGCCGATGGCGACTTTCAGCAGTTGTTTCGGAGCGCCGTTTATGCCGCTTCACCCCAGTGAATATGCAAAATTACTGAGCAAGAAAATTACTGAGTATAATGTTAAATGCTGGCTGGTTAATACAGGATGGACTGGCGGGCCTTATGGTGTTGGTCATCGTATTTCTATTAAACATACACGTGCATTGTTGAATGCCGCTCTTGAAGGGAAATTGGATGAAGTCGAATATACAATAGATCCCTTTTTCGGCTTTGAAATACCGCAGCAGTGCCCTGGTGTGCCTGAAGAGATTTTAATGCCGAAAAATACATGGGAAAATAAAGAAAGTTATGAAAAAAAAGCGAAAGAACTATCAGAAGAGTTTAAAGAAAAGTTCAAGCAATATGAACCAGTTGTGTCGAATGAACGGCTACAGTTTTCCTAAACACTATGAGCAATTTTCTGCTCAGACTCCACAGAATGTTTTGTTTGCAAAAAAACGAGGTTTTCAGATCGTTTATTAAATAATTTTTCAAAATCAGAGTAAATGGACTCCAGTCTGGTCTTTTGTTTTTCCACACAGGGAGGAATAGAAGCCAGGTTTTCTCCTTCAAAAGGCTGTCTTTGGGATATACTTAGACATAGGTTCATGCCTTTTTCTAAATTTTTCTTAAATTCCTTCAAGGTTTTGACTTCCCTGGGCGAACAATCACAAATCTTTACCTGCTTTTCAAAATAATCAACATACATTTCGATTTCCTTGGCAAACATATGCGGTCGTTCAGCCGGGATCAAAGACCGGCCCCTTCCATATATATGATCAACCATTTCTTTTAAAGTATAAATTTTGTTAAACCATGCTATATTTGGCCCGGGGCATATTGACTGGGGAGAATTTTCTTTTTTGGATATCCCCAGGTTAATAAGGGCACCGTTGCCGAGATGATCACAGAGGCAGGTTTTTTGTACAATATTTTTTTTATACTTTTCTTTTTCCGGCTCTGGAAGTACTTGCTTGTTTATTTGTTCCAGCTTCATTTTCTGGTATTGTTTGGATGCCAGACAAATAGGCTGTTCTGTAAATTCAGTATTGGATACAAGGAATTTCTTCGGGCACGCCGAACCTGGATTGCCTTCCGCAGCCTTTTTACTGGTATATATTTCCGACCCTGTTTTGCGTAAATTGTTGAAAGGCACTCCAATAGGAGAGACATCGCTCAAATAGAGATCTTTTTCACCTGACAGTTTTAAAAGCTCAAGAGTAGAGTCGTCAATACAGGTAGTTTCCGGAACCAGCAAGAAAGGACTGCCCCAGCCTGTTAGATCCATGCCAAAATCTTCTTTTAGTCTGCGCACTTCTCCATTGTTGCCGATACCGCCCTGGACAGTAACAAGAGGGCTGTTGTTTTGGGCGGATTCAGCATATTCCCAGCCCATTTTCTTGTAATATTTTTTTATAAGCGGTAGAAATTCATCTGCCAGTTTTGCACGTTTTTCTTTAACTTCTTTAAGCGCTGTTGGCAACAAAATTCCATTTGAAGCAAAAGCATGACCACCGCAATTGAGCCCTGACTCAATGCGGAATTCATGAACTTCCAGGCCTTTTTTGGCCAGGAATTTACCTTGTATGAGTGCAGATCGGAAATCGCTCACTTTTAGAATTATTTTCTTTTTGACTTGTCCTGTGTTATCCTTATAAAAGTCTTTGAAGCAGGTCATATAATTGAACAGACGTTGGTTTATTCCGGCTGAAAATACAACAGCGGATTTAAGGCTGCTTTCGGCATAGCCCCTAAGTCCTGTTTTTGCATCGCTGAATTCATCACTTAAAGGCTCTCTATTACTGTCGTAATTAGTACGGTCAACTTTTACCATTAAATTTACGTCAATAGAGCCGGGCCTCATTTTACTTGTCAGTTCTTTCTCCAGATCAGATCTTTTTGATCCTTCTTTTATGTTTAAAAGTTCGTTGTATGCCTTTTTTAAAGTGGATTTTTCAGGCAGTAGATCAAAGTATTTGCTTTTTTCATTATTTTTGAAAAACGGTTGTTTCTTTATTCTGTCCATTTTAATATGTACAATTTCCTGTACTGTTTCAAGATAGGCTGTTATTCTTTTCGCTCTTCCGTCATTTTCGTTTGCTGGTATCCTGGAATACGGCAGGCTAAATTTTTCAGAATAATATTTTCGGATTTTTTCCAGCAACAGATCATCAACGAGAGATATAACCGATGTAATGCCTAAACAGGCTACACGTATGGGTGTATCAACCGAGTGACCAGTGCCCATAACCGGAATATGAAATTCATGATAATAGTTTTTCATTTATTGACCCTTTAATACTTTGTAAGCGTTCACGGAACGTTGAAATTAGAAATTGGAAATTTGGCCTTCATGATTTTGTACTGTTGATGAACGTATTCAATTTGAGGCCGAGTTTTTCAACCATTGCTTTGTATTCTGCCAGTTTACAAACATCCAACTCGTAAACTCGTTTCATCTCTCCCAAATTTCTACTTTCCAATTTCAAGTTTCAAGCCGTGAACGGCTACAATACTTTGTTGCAAAAAGGTCTTTATAATATAGAACAGTTAAAAATTACAGTAATGTTTTTATATTTTACAAAAGTTTTACAAATCTTTAATTTGGGTTTAAACTAACCCATAGAATAAAGGTAAGCGTTCACGGAACGTCGAAATTAGAAATTGGGAAGAACGGTACAAAAGCATGAAGGCCAAATTCCCAATTTCAAGTTTCAAGCCGTGAACGGCTACGGCTACGGATAAAGTAAGGAACGTGGACGAATTAACTTCCTCAAGTAGGCGCACAGATTTGGGTCGAATTTGTTCGATCCCAGATCACAAAAGTTGAAGGAATAGCGAGCTATTTCAATATCTTTGTGATTTGAGACCGGACAAAGGCGGCCTGAAGCTGTGATGTATAGTTGGGGAAGTTATTTCGTCCACGTTCCTAAGGTTGTAACATTTCAATAAATTGTGGTATTGATTTCTGGATTCCTGCGAAGGCTGAAATTATGCATAAATCAAAACTGTTTTTTCATCCGATTCTTATCTTTATTTTATCGGTAGTAGCCCTGGCATTGTCTCTGATCCTGTATATCCACTGGTACATGGAGGTCAGCACAGGACTTAAAGCTGTTATATTAAGATTTGACCTTGATCCCAGTCAGGTTTTGGAACCTCAGACATGGGTAGTTATTATGGTTCTTTCGATTCTTGTTGGTATAATTCTTATGGGTATATTGATGATATTTGTATATACCCAGAAAACAGCGCAACTGTATAGATTGCAGCATAATTTCATCAATAATTTTACACATGAGCTGAAAACTCCAGTTACTTCATTGAAGTTATATCTGGAAACATTTTTAAAGCATGAGCTTTCCAGAGAAGATCGGCTTAAATACATCCGCTATATGATTCAGGATGTAACCAGGCTTTCTGACAACATAAACCGTATATTGAACCTTGCCAGAATTCAAAGCAGGAATTATAAAGGAAAATTTTCTATAGCGGATATCAATCAAGTAGTTAAACAATTTCTTAAAAACAACAACCATCTTTTTCAGAATTGCGAAGTAAATATTCATAATCCATCCGGCCGGTCATTCTCTTATCGGATAGATTTGTCTTTATTTGAGATGCTCCTTATGAATTTTTTTACTAATGCTGTTAAATATAACGCGTCGGAAAAACCCAAAATAGATATTACTTTTGAGCCCAAAAAGCGTGAATTACATATACATTTTGAGGACAATGGGATTGGGTTTGATAAGAATGAAACTAAAAAAATATTCAGGAAATTTTATCAGGCTGGTCGGTCTGACAATATGTCGGCAAAGGGCAGCGGTCTTGGCCTGCATCTTGTCCAGAATATTGCTCGAATCCATAAAGGAAAAGTCATTGCGGAAAGTAAAGGAATAGGAAAAGGATCTGTTTTTACTTTAATTCTACCCTTGGGGATTGATGACTGATGACTGATGACTGTTGACTGATGACTGTTGATTGTTGATTGTTGATTGTTGATTGTTGACTGTTGACTGTTGATTGTTGATTGTTGATTGTTGATTGAAGGTATTCTATTAATTTTATAACAAAAAAGCAGAGCGAAGCGATTCCACAAATCAACAATCATAAATCATCAATCATAAAATGTATTGAGAAGTGTCCCCATGAATGATGCCGATAAGAAGCGTATTCTTGTAATTGAAGATGAGAGACATATAGCGGAAGGTTTAAAGTTGAATCTTTCCCTCCAGGGATATGATGTAATTATTGCTTCAGACGGTGTTGCAGGCCTCAAAAAATGGAAAGAATGGATGCCCGATCTGATAGTGCTTGATATAATGCTGCCGGGAATTGACGGATTGTCCGTGCTTCAAAATATCCGTCTTGAGGATGAACGGATTCCTATACTTATTTTATCAGCCAAGGGCGAACCCGATGACAGGATAAAAGGTTTTTCTTATGGAGTGGATGATTATCTTTCAAAGCCTTTCAACCTCGAAGAGTTTTTGCTGAGAGTTGAAAGACTTTTAACCAGGGGATCCTGGAACCATGGGGGGAATAGTATAAACGGTTTCGGTTTTGCTTCATTACCAAAAACCTATACTTTTGGAGGCAACCACATCAATTTTGAGACTTCCGTTGCAGACTGTAAATGCGGAAAAATAAATCTGACAGAGCAGGAAGTAAAACTTTTAAAACTTTTTATTGCAAATCGAGGCAAGCCGCTTTCCAGAAGCAAACTTTTGGAAATAGGCTGGGGTTACAATAGAGATACGACAACCAGAACCGTGGATAATTTTATTGTGAGGTTTAGAAAGTATTTTGAGGATAATCCCAAAAAGCCGGCGCATTTTAAAAGCCTCCGTTCTATAGGCTATGTTTTCGATCATAATTGACGGCTTCGTAACAAGTCCATCTGCGGTGTTGTGCTTCATCTTTCGTCATTGCGACGTACTTTGAGTACGTCTCATTCCTCAAGATTCGCACGCCTTGCATATGAACTTGTTACAAAGCCGTCTATAGGAGAAAAATGACATCACAGGAAGAAAAAACGATTAAAAGATGGAATGATGGATTATCCGGTAAAATCGAAATAGATCTTATTTTGACGGAAGATGAAAAAAGTACAGGGTTCAGAGAATTCTGTGACAAATTATCAAATCTTGCTTCCAAACTCAGTATTAATCAAATCAAGGATGATGAAAACCAGGTGCCTGCCATCAAGGTGGGCGGAAGTATATATTACCATGCAATACCTCTTGAGGCTGAATTGGAGCCATTTCTTGAAGCACTGACTTTACTTGACGGCAATTCGTTTAAATTAACCGGCGAAGTACGAAATCGACTTGATAAAGTTAAAATTCCCGCTGAACTTAAATTATATATAGCAAAACAATGTCCTTTTTGCCCGAAAAGTGTTAAGCAGCTTATTCCCCTTACTTTTGCAAATAAATTAATAAAGCTTGAAATTATTGACGGAACACTTTTTCCTGAAATTGCAGAGCTGGATAATATTCGATCTGCACCAACGCTTTTGCTGGATGAAAACTTCCGATGGACCGGTACTACAAATCTTAACGAAATAGTTGAGATAATTGTTAACCGCAACCCTTCCAATCTTAGCACGTCATCAATTATTAGCTTGTTAAAAGAAGGTAATGCCGATCAGGTAGCAGAAATGATGTTTGACCATAACTGTATTTTTCCCGCCTTTATTAATACACTTATTCATGAAAAATGGCCGGTTCGTCTTGGTGCAATGGTGGCATTCGAATATCTTGCCGAAAAGAATAACGCACTGGCCAGCCAGGTTATTAATCCCCTGTGGGAGCAGTTTCAAGGCGTTGAGGACCGAATTAAGGGCGATATTATATATGTTTTGGGAGAAACCGGAAATATCGAAATGGTTTCCAGGCTGGAAAATGTATTATACAGCGGGATATATCCTGATGAAGTAAGAGATGCCGCGAGAGAAGCTTTGAGGAAGATTGATGATTTATGATTTATGCCTTAGATGACTTAAAAAGCGGGAGCGTGACAAAAAGTGAATTCAGGGGAAAGCTATCTGCAACAAGAAGTTGATTGGATTGAGAATTCCGGGGAGATGCCGGAAGTGGCTTTTTATGAAGCCCTTTATTGTCTTACTGAGGAAGAAGAAGGCCCAAAGCTGACTCTGACTTTATCAGATATTAAACGCCTGGAGGATGCAGCAATAAACCGTTTCAAAACCATTATATTGCGAGATCTCAAGTTCGCAAACAGGAGATTATCGATTTTTCGTGGATTAAAAAGAGCAATTATAAATTATAACAGATTAAAGAAATATCAGAAAAGAAAGAACAGAATTGATCCCGGCCAGGAGAAGATGATAGGTCGTTTTCTTTTGGAGTATATTCGCCGTGAATGCGAGGAGATATCAGATAGAAGACATTACAGGACTATTAACTGCACACGAGAGGAACTTGAGCAGTTTGCAGATGAACTTGGTGTAAATATAGCTCCGGAGCATAATGATATATGTTTTGAACACATTCCATTAACATTTGATGAGGTTTACAGGGCGACATTGCTTTCAGAAAAACAAGATTACCCCTATAAGTTTATTTATGATAGAGGTAATTATTGTGAAATTGTGATATTTAATAAAAAAAAGCAGAAATTTTATATTTCTCTTAAAGTATTTTGTGAAAAAGAAGATTCAGATGGAAAGAATATGCGGCTGAAGACAGATGCTGTTTACAGATCTTTATCCAAATCAATTCCGCCATGGGAAATTTCATAGCACTTGCAATAGCGTTCTATTCCGCGCCTTAGCGCCTTGCTCTTGATACTCATCGCTCACCGAAAAAAACGCAATTTTATAACTTTCCGAGGTATTAAATTGCAAATTACGATAAAAAGGTTGATAATTGTTATTTATATGGTTATAAGTAGTAAAAATTGGTCTGAAAGCTGCTCAGACAAATCTGAACAGCTTTTTTTATGTGTATAATAACATTCGGGAGCAGTAAATTTATCTGCTTCCGAATATTTTTTGAGGGAATGAATTTAATGAGTTTCAAACTATTAGGACTTAGGGATGAACTGGTTAAGGCAACTGAGAATCTGGGATTTCAGTCTCCTATGCCGATTCAACAAAAAGCAATGCCTGTGCTTCTTTCAGGTGAAAAAGATTTTGTAGGACTTGCCCAGACAGGAACCGGAAAAACCGGAGCCTTTGGCCTGCCTCTTATTCAACTGATTGATTCAAACAAATTCCATACTCAGGGAATTGTGATATGCCCAACCCGTGAGTTATGTCTTCAAATTACAGATGATCTAAAACAATTTGCCAGATATATGAACAAAATTAAAATTGTTGCTATATATGGCGGAGCCAGTATTGCAACCCAGATTAAACAGCTTAAAAGCAAGCCTCAAATTATTGTAGCTACTCCGGGCAGGCTTATTGATATGATTAACCGCAAAGCTGCCAATCTGTCAAAAGTTTCATATACAATTTTAGATGAAGCTGATGAAATGCTTAATATGGGATTTCAAGAAGATATTGATAATATCTTAAAAAAAATGCCGGATCATAGAAAAATATGGCTTTTTTCTGCAACTATGCCCAAGGGCGTTTCTGCTATTGCCAACAATTATCTGGCTGATCCGGTAAAAGTGCATATAGGCGGCAAACGCCAGGGCCCAAAAAATATCAAGCATATATGCCATACAATTCAACAAAAAAACAAATATCTGGGATTAAAGCGGATTATAGCTTTTTCACCTGATATTTTAGGTTTGATTTTTTGCAGAACCAGAAAAGATACTCAGGCTTTAGCTGAATTATTGATGCAGGATGGTTATCGGGCTGAAGCACTTCACGGTGATTTATCCCAGGGGCAAAGGGATTCTGTGATGCGGAAGTTTCGCCAGGGTTCTGTCAGAATTCTTGTAGCAACCGATGTTGCAGCAAGAGGTCTGGATGTGGATGATATTACCCATGTAATTCATTATAATCTGCCGGATGAAGTAGAAATTTATACCCATAGAAGCGGAAGAACAGGGCGTGCAGGAAAATCAGGTCTTTCAATTGCACTTATCAATTCAAAAGAAATCCACCGTATTCGTATGCTGGCAAAAAGGCTTAATATATGTTTTGAATTTAATAAAGTGCCTGACGGCAAAGCCATTTGTGAAAAACAATTATCAGGTCTTGTGGAAAAAATTGTTCATACCGATGTAAATCAAGCTGAAATAGAAGCCTATCTTCCTGCTGTTTGCAGAGCATTGGAAAATTTTGACAAAAAAGAATTAATAAAACGTTTTATTGCAGCAGAATTTAACCGGTTTTTAAAAAATTATCATAATGCGGATGATATTAATGCAAATACTAAAACAAGAACTAAAACCAGGCCTGAATTCAAAAACAGGCATGAATCCGGAGCAAAGACCAAACCTGTAAAAAGAAAAAGACGCCCCGGGTCAGGGAAAACCCAGCGATTTTTTATTAATTTGGGCAAGCTGGATAAAATCAATGAAGGTGCTATTCTGCGCTTAATTTGCGATAAATCCGGAATTGGCTCAGGCATGATCGGAGAAATCAGTCTTAATAGAGAATTTTCATTTTTTGAAGTTGAAAAACAGGCAGCCGGAAAAGTGTGTAATTCTTTAAATAATGCAAAACTTGACGGCCGAACTGTTCAGGTTCATAAGGCTATTCAAAAGAATGCAGCCTATTAGTCTAAAATATATATGCTGCGATGTTAACCAGCAAGGCAAAAACTTTGTGATATAAAAAATTCTCACAGCCTCAGGATCATACACCTTGCAAGATGCCGGGATATCTTGAAAGGTGTTAATACAAATTTATCCGGTACTATACGATAGACGTTCCTGCTGTTTGAAAAGAAGCGCCGGC